>Ga0116112_1000691_pt1 | contig 25281 bp, 37 predicted proteins | sample June2015DPH_8_15_FD_89721 | JGI IMG/M metagenome (GOLD analysis project Ga0116112, IMG submission 89721) | Peatland microbial communities from SPRUCE experiment site at the Marcell Experimental Forest, Minnesota, USA - June2015DPH_8_150 | ecosystem: Environmental > Terrestrial > Soil > Wetlands... | reverse complement strand
TGACCCGGCTCCGGGATCAGGTGTCTTCCCTCCAGACGCAGCTCCGCGACGCTGACCGCGAGCACCTCGACGAGAAAGAGGTGCGCGAGCGCATCTTCAAGTTGGCGGCCTATGAGCCGAGCCCGCCGAAGTGGCTGATCGAGACCCACAAGAACCCGTCAGGGGTAGCCGGTGTTCCCTCCACGATCTGGAGCGACTGGCACTGCGGCGAAGTGGTGACGCTCGCCGAGACCAACGGGGTCAACGAATTCAACTTCGCTATCGCCGAGCGCCGGATCAAGAAGCTGGTGACGAACACGCTTGATTTGTGCTTCCACCACATGACCGGCGCGACATATCCAGGCATCGTCGTGAACCTGGGCGGCGACATGATCTCGGGCTCATTGCATCCCGAGCTGGAGCAGACCGATGAAGATGACATTTTTCCGACCATCTTGTGGACCGTCGATCGTCTTATTTGGGGTCTGGAGCAACTCGCTGACCGTTTCGAGCTGGTCTACGTCCCGGGCGTCCCTGGCAACCATGGCCGCGTCTTCGACAAGAAGCCCCATAATAAGCGTTACGCTTACCGGAATGCCGATTGGCTGATATACAAGCTCCTGGAGCGCCATTTCCAGAAAGACGGCCGGGTTACGTTCGACATCCCTCCCACCGGCGAGGCGCTGTACCGCGTCTATGGGCACCGCTATATGCTTGTGCACGGCGACGACCTGGGCGTCCGCGGCGGCGACGGCATCATAGGCGCAATCGGTCCGATCATGCGCGGCGAGATCAAGATGCGGACCAGCTCCGCCCAGATTGGCCGCGACTACGACACCCTGCTCATGGGCCACTGGCACCAGGACTTGATCCTCCCGCGCGCCATCGTCAATCCCTGCTTGAAGGGCTACGACGAGTATGCCCGCCGGACGCTCCGCGCCGTGCCGAACGATCCGGCCCAAATGCTCTGGTTCACGCACCCGAAGTACGGCATCACCGCCTACTGGAAGGTGCAGCTCACCGAGGCGACGCGCTCGACCGAGCAGCGCTGGCTCACTATCCCGGAAGCGAGGTGATCCATGCTCCACGTAACCCCGGCCATGATGGAGGCGGCCTACGAATTCCTACGCTGCTTCCCTCCATTCAAGGGTTGGCGGTTGCCGCACGCTGACGAGATCGAATTCCGGGTCAGCGCCGAAGCCCATCTTTGCGGCCTCTATGAGCAGATCAGTGACAAGCACCGCATCTCCGTATCCGCAACGACAACTGTCCAGACAGACAGCCTGATCAAAGTCATGGCTCACGAGATGATCCACCTCTACCAATCCCTACACTATACCGATCAGGGTCCTGAACACAACGAACAGTTCCATAAGCTCGCGAAGGGCATCTGCCGGCGCCACGGCTTCGATCCGGGGCTCTTCTGATGAGCTTCCTACTTGCATTGGTCCCAACGGTGTGCTACGGTGGCATAGTCGTATCCGAGGCGATCAAGGGCCAATACCCAACCGCTCTGGTCTTTCTTGGATACACGATTGGAAATCTCGGCTTCCTTTGGATGTTTCTGAGGTGAACTATGGCCCTTATCCTCCCCGAAGATAGCGCCGCGCGGAAACGCCTACCAATCACAACCGGCGTCATCGACTACTTCCCGCGGGCTCTTGCCGCCGTCGCGGAAATCTCCCGGATCGGGAACGAAAAGCACAATCCCGGCGAGCCGCTTCATTGGGCAAAGGAAAAGAGCACTGACCACGCCGACTGCATCGCCCGGCACCTGATAGACCGTGGAAAGTTCGCGGCCGACGGGTCCCGAGAGAGCGCTGCCCTGGCCTGGCGGGCTCTTGCGCTTCTGGAGATTGAGCTAGAAGCTGAAGAGCAGAAACCGTGACCGCCATCCCATACACGGCTAATGACGTAGACACCACTGTCCGCACCGCCTGGGCCGAGAGCCGGGGCGAGCCCGAGGAGTGCCAGATCGGCGTGATCTGGGTGATCCGGCGACGGGTAGAATTTTCCGCAGCCGGCCAGCTATGGGGAAAGCCTTGGTGGGGCGCCACTCCGGACGAAGTGTGCCGCAAACCGTGGCAGTTCTCGTGCCGCAACGCGACCGATCCCAACCTGCCGAAGCTCCTGGCGCTGCGGCCGGGCGATCCGGAATACCTCCACTTCAAGGAACTGGTCATTAAGGTTTTCGGTGGTACTATCCCGGATCCGACGCTCGGGAGCACGACCTACAAGCGCACTGGTACGAAGGCATCCTGGGACAAGGCTGTTGACAACGCAACCCCGATCGTGCTAGGACATCAATCGTTCTGGCGCTTGTCGCCAAACGGCAAGGTCCTGCCCTTCCTTAAGCCGGCGGGTATTTCTCCGCCGATTTCAGAGAGGGCAGCACCGCAACCACATGAGGCACCCATGCTCGCCAAGCTCAACGGTTACAAAACCTACATCGTCGCTGGCGCCAGCGTTGTCTTCGATCTCGTCCAGTTCTGGGATGGGAAGATGGACGCCCAGACGCTAGCTATGGCGGTGTTCGCCGCGCTCGGTCTCTCGGCCGCTCGCCACGGCATGACGACCGGCAAGTAATTTCTCTTTAACCACCAGCACGAGGACATCACCATGACCGACACCACTGTCAACGCCGGCAGCACTGCGCCAACCTCACCCCCTTCCGCGGCTCCCGCCCCCACCATCGCGACGGCTATTGTTGCTCAAACCGGCATAATCGCCGAGTTTGAAGCCGATCTCGAAGCCATCTGGGCCGACGTGCAGACGTTCGCCAAGACGGCAGAAGCCGATCTGGCAGCTCTGGCACAGACCTTCATCGGTGCCGTCCCCGGCATCCTTGCGGCAACGGCTAAAGCGGCAGTCGCCGCGGTTCTGGCTTCGCCCCTCACGGGCGGCGTCGGTGCCATAGCGTCTGCGGCCGGCTCCGCTGCGCTCTCTGTCCTTACTTCGCAAGGACAGGCGCTCGGGCAAGTCGAGCTTCTCCAGCTCCAGGCTCTCGTGAACGCCCATACCGTCGCGGCCGCCACGAGCGCGCCGGTTGCCGGTACAGGTCCCGCGAGCGCGTAAGTGTTCGGCGCCCTAAGCGCCATTGGAAGCATATTCAGTGCCGTAGGGGCGGCACTGAAGCTTCTTTTTTCGTTCTTCATCTACCGGGCCGGCGAGACCGCGCAGGCCCAGAAGGATGACGCCGCAGCTCTGACGGACGACACCCAGGCACAGGACATTCGAGATGAAACGGCAGGTATGTCGGACGACGAGCTTAATGCTCTGCTTCGCAAGCCTCCTCGCGGCGTGCAGCAGCCCAGCCCCCATAAGTAACGCCTGCGGCTGGGAGCACCAGATCATCCCGGACAGCGGCTTCGAGACGCGCTGGACCCGAAACGAGAAGGTCCAGATCGTCGAGCACAATGCCGACGTGGCGAAGTTCTGTCCATGAAATGTATACGTTTGGTGGACAAATGATCCAGCTCCAATTCTCCTCTGCCCCCGACCTGGGATCACGCTTCATTCAGCTATACCAGCGCGGGTGGCCGAGCCACGTCGATGCGGTACGCGCGGATGGGATGCTTCTCGGAGCCCGAGCTGACGCACTGGCGGGGTGCCCGGCCGGCGTCCAGCTCCGGCCGCCCAATTACAAGAAATTCAGCCGTGTCGAGATCATCTCCTTGCCGTGCTCAGCGCAGGTTGAGGCCACTTTCTGGGATTTCCTTAATGCCCAGCTTGGCAAGCCCTACGACAAGAAGGCCATCCTCGCCTTCATTGTGCAACGGGATTGGCGGGAACTGGACACCTGGTTCTGCTCGGAGCTTATCTTCATGGGTCTGGAGGAGAGCCGTTTCTTCCCGCAGCGGGTCCTTACCCCGGCCAACGAAGTGACGCCGCGCGATGCTATGTTTGCCTTAAGCCCTTGGCGCTATACCCTCTCCGCTACCTGAAGAAGGAAACCGAGCCATGTCCCTTATCACGCTGTTCATTGTGGTATGCGTCATCTTTTGCCTGGCATATCTGGGCTTCTGGGTCATCGGGCAGGCATTCCCCGCACCAATCCAGCAAGTGGCCAGGATCGTGCTGGGGGTCATCGTCCTACTCTTCATCGTCGGTCTGCTCCTCCAAATAACCGGGCTTGGAGATTTAGGAACGGTCCAAATAGGGCACATGCACCGTCTGGACTGATCCCGAGACGCGATCAAAGAAGTTGAGATACGAGCCGCCAGTCAGCGAGAGCCGCTTCAATAATCACGATCGCCTCGAAGTCATCCATGTCGAACACCGCCCGGGCATCGCGCCCGGCGACCGCAGCGGCGATTTCCTGTAGCGCCATACCGCCGCGCTCGGCGAGCCGCTCGACTGTCTGGCCGTGGTTATGCTCGATCTGGGTAGCGTGAGCCCGGATGAACGCCATCGGCAGCTTGCGCCAGACGACGGGGAAGCTGCGGGCCTGCTCGTCGGTGAGTTGGACAGGGAAGGTCATTCAAGCCCCAGATCGGAGGCTTCTTTCGCGCTTTTGAGCTGAAGCGCGGTCACGTTCCGGCGTCGGTTCTCCGGCACCTCGATCTCGTAATCGTGGTGCGAACACACGTAGTCGGGCGGCACGACGGCCGGCGTATCCTTGAGCCCGAGTTGTCCCGGCCCGACCGGTAGATACTGAGACCGAAGTGGCTCAAGCTGGCAGACTTTGCCACTGGGGTTCCAGTAGCAATTCGAGCATGCCCGGCCGCCCGCGAGCGGGGTGGTGGACTTCGGGGATAGGATAGCGACGCGGCTCCCTTCGAGAACCTTCTTCAGATCGTCCGGCATTTGCTGAGACATGGACTTGACCTCTTGATATGGAAGTGCTAGGTGTATCCGATCGTTCCCTTAATGTCAACCCTGGAGATCATCATGGGCAGCCGTCGTCTGAAGAACTGGGCCAACCGTAGCGGGCATAGCCTGTCGCAACTCGCTCGGGATATCGGCCTATCCCACCCCTGCAACATCTTCCGCTACGTCAATGGAACAAGGGTTCCTGCGCCGGAGCTTCGGACCAAGATATCCCGCCACACGAACGGCATGGTGCCGGTTCGGGCCTGGGCGAAACCGTGAGCATCTTCTACGGCGGCGTAGACCCGGGCCTGTCCGGAGCGATTGCCTTCCTCGATCCTAGCACCGGCGCGCTAGCTGTCATCGACATGCCAGTGGTGGCCGGTCAGGTCTCGCCCGGTGCCCTGATTGAGGCGCTAGAGCCGTACCTATTCGTCACAGGCATGACCTACGTCGAGAACGTGCACTCGATGCCGAAACAGGGCGTCAGCTCCACGTTCAAGTTCGGGATGGGCTTCGGCGTTATCCTGGGCGTCTTGTCGGCCCGGGCATTCCCGTACACTCGGATAGAGCCCTTGGTCTGGAAACGGGCAGTCGGGCTCCCGGCCGGAGCACCCAAGGAACTGAGCGTGAAGCGCGCTCTGGAGGTATTTCCCCACCACGCCGCGCTGTTTGCCCGGCCGAACCTCAAGAAGAAAGGCGCGCTCGTCCTCATAGACGGGCGGGCCGAGGCGGCGCTAATCGCGTGGCACTGCTGCGCAGAGAGCCAGTGAACGTCTTTGATGGCCTAAAGCCGTTCCAAATGCTCGGCGTGCACCAGCTCGCCGCTCACAATCGGTTCCTGCTCCTCGACGAGCCCGGCCTGGGCAAGACCCCTCAATTCATCCGCGCGGCAGACAAGGTGGGCGCTCAGCGGCTCCTGATCAACTGCAAGGCCATCGCGAAACAGAAGTGGGCTCGTGAGCTGGATGACTGGGGGCTCCTGCGGCGCTCAACGCAGATCGTCGAGGGGCGGCGCGACCGCATCTCGCCGCACGCCGACGCGGTGATCATTAACTACGACATCCTGGACTATTATACCCGGACCATATCCGCGCTGCACTTCGATGCCACGGCGATCGACGAGGCTCAGGGGCTCGGCCATCCGACAACCAAGCGAACCAAGGCGATCTACGGCAAGAATGGTGTAGTACACGTCTGCGATCGGGCCTGGGTCCTCAGCGGCGGCCTGGCGAGGAACAATCCCGCCGAGCTGTGGACACACCTCTATACCCTCTTCGGCAATGAGATGGCCGCGGCCGGGTTGCCGACCGGCTTCTGGGACTTCGCGGAGCAATACTGCGTCGTCACACCGGAAGGGCGGATACTGGGCAGCAAGGCGAAGGACGTGACGGGTTTGCGGGACTTCCTGAAGCCGCGCTCGCTGCGCCGGCTGACCAAGGACGTGATCGGCCAGCTCCCGCCCCGCTTCCAGGACCTTCCCCTCGACGTGCACGGGAAGCTCGCGGAGCTGATGGCGCAAGAGAGCGGCGTTGACTTGAGCCTCTTCTAGGGCGTGGCGCACAGCGATGAAGAGATTGTCGAGATGCTGGCGCGCGGGCAACATCTCGGGACTTATCGCCGCCTGTGCGGGCTCGCACTGGTGGAGCCGATCGCGGAGATGGTCAAGGCAGACTTCGAGGAGGGGGTTGAGAAACTCGTCATCTTCGCGCACCATCGCGAGGTGATCGAGGGGCTCCGGAACCTGCTGAAACCGTTCAACCCCGTCATCTTGTATGGCGGTATGACACCGAATGCGAAGCAGACCGCCATGAATAGCTACAACTACGATCCCAAAGTCGGCGTTTTTATCGGACAAATAGAAGCCTGTGGGACAAGCATTGATCTCCCGACTGGAGCAGAGGTGATTTTCGCCGAGGCGAGCTGGACCCCCGCTGATAATGCCCAAGCATTCGCACGAGTAGATCGTCCTCTTGCTGGGCAGACGCGCTCTGTCCGTGCACGGTGGCCCTACATTCCCGAAACGGTTCACGAGCAGATAACTAGAACTTTACGACGTAAGACGGAAGCTCTCGCGCAGCTATATTGACTTCCTGCCGAAACCAGCGTAGACCTTCTGCACCATCAATCCTGGAGACCCCGCATGTCCAAAGTCACCATCAACCTGAATGACGAAGACCCGAACGAAATGCTTCTTATGGCTGACGTGCTCGTGGCGCTCGCCAACTACCGAGCCGGCGGAGACGACCCCGCAGATCGAGAGGAAGGTGAAGAGGAAGTAGCCCAAATCATCGCTGCCGGTGTCTCGGAGACGAGTGGCGCGGCCCCTGTCGAGCAGCCCTCGACACCCCCGAAGCGCAAACGTCGGACGAAGGCCGAGATGGCAGCGGCAGCCGTAGCTGATGTCAACCCCGACAAGGAACCGCCTTTACCGCTCACCGCGACGGCGGCCGGCACCCCGCTCAAGGACGACGCCCAGGCAGTCGCCGCGGCCGTCACCGGCGAGATCGTGCTGCTGGACAGTTCCGGGACGCCCAAGGCGGCCTACGCCACGGCCGAACTGGCGGCGAACGCCCTGATCGAGATACTCAAGGCGGCCCCGAGCAAGGATAGCCTCGACAATCTCCTGACGGTCAACTCCTCGACCCTCGGCAAACTGGGGAAAGAGAGCGATCGCGTGATCGCGGCCTACGGCGACCTGACGGCCAAGCTCAAGATCGAGGCCGCACCTCCCGCGCCGGCTGCCTTGACAACGAAGGTGCCCGAGCTTGACAAGCTCTTGACGGAGATCGGTGACAGCACAAAGCCACCCTCGCCAGCCGCGGCCGCTACGGCACCAGTCGTTGTTGGCCCGATGCCGGACGGCGAGAAGCTCGTCCAGGCGTGCGGCGACCTGCTCCAAGCCTATGCCCGCGACAAGGGCGCAGGCTTCGTGGGTGCCTTGAACCTCCTCACCAAGGAATTCGGTGTGGACAACATCAAGAAGATTGCCGCGGACAAGCTCCCGACGCTCTACAAGCGGCTCGCCGAGCTGGTGCAGGCTCCGTGACGCCGACGAAGGTGCCGGAGAAGGCACCAGAGATCAACCGCAGCGAGAAGGTGCGCCTTGCGCGCGCCGACCGTCTGAGGACCTTGATAGGCGAGGCGATGGTGATCTTGAGGCAGTGTGACCGGAACGATCGGATCATGCTGCGTCGAGAGAATAGCCCTTATCTAAACTTGCTGCTGGACGCCTACGGTAAATTCGTCCTTAAAGAGGACGAGCTTTCAGCAGTCGTTGAAACCGAGAATTTTGACGTGGTGTAGCCGTGAACAAGCGCTTTCTCCTCGTGCTCCCCGACAAGGGGGTATACCTCGGCCACTCAGGCACCCACTATTTCTGGTCCTACGACATGACCGGCGGTGATTTACCGCGCTGCGCCATCGGCTTCCGGAGCATAGCGGAAATACAAGCCTTCCTATCCACTGAATTCGGCGTGGATAAGATGCTCTCAGAAGTGCCGGCGTTCCCGATCGAGTGCGAGCGGGACCAGTATGCCAGCGTCGGAGAGTGCGCTAAGGCGGGCATCCCGATCTGGAACTTCTTAGCGGAGAATGAATTGCCATGCTGAGGTTCAACAGTCTGGTCCTCCGAGCCCTGAAGATACTGGTGCAGGAAGCGCTCCACCGGCGCTGGCCCGAGAGCTGGTACTGCGGCCCCAAGTGGGAGGTGGAGCAGCTCATTCAAGACATGGACGCTTACGAAGCGAAGGAAAAGCCCGATGCCTAGCCTCGAAGACGTTTTCAAGGACGCCACGACCCCAGCCAACCTCCCGGCGATCCGGGAGACGCATGTCAGCGAACATGCGCTCCTCAGCGCATCGTCGGCGAAGAGATGGATGCCGTGCCCGGGCTCTATCCGGCTGATCCGGGACCTGCCGGACGTGCCTAGCGTCTACGCGCTGGAGGGAACCGCGGCGCACGAAGTCGCGAAACTCTGCCTGACGGAAAACCATGACGCCATTGAATTCCTCGGCCGCACTGTCCTCGGCTTCGAAGTGGACGAAGAGATGGCCGAGGCGGTGCAACTTCACCTCAACACCGTGCGCGCGAACTACGACCCTGCGGCCGGCGATATCCTCTACATCGAGACGCGCTTCGTCCTCGACGATCTCAATCCGCCGGAGAAGATGTTTGGCACCGCCGACGTGGTAATCTACAAGCCCTACGCCCGGAAGCTGATCGTCATCGACTTCAAGTACGGCGTCGGGATCATCGTCTCGGCGATCGATAACGCCCAGGGTCGCTACTACGGGCTCGGCGCCGCGCTGAAGCTCCGGGAGCATCCAGTGGTGGAGGTCGAGGTGGTGATCGTGCAGCCGCGCGCCGAGACCGCTGAAGGCACCGTGCGCAGCGAGACAGTCGGCGCCGTGCAGCTATTAGAGTGGTCGAGCTGGCTGCTAGAACGCGCCGCGGAGACCCAGAAGCCCGATGCCGCGCTCGTGCCGGGCCAACATTGCCGTGAGACTTTCTGCCCCGCAGCCGGCTTCTGCCCGGCGCTGCGGGCCTACAACGAGAAGATCGCCCAAGCTGAATTCGATACCCTCAATCCGAGCCGCCCCGCGCTCCCGCCGGCCGAGATGTTGACGCCGGAGCAGGTCAAGCACGTCTTGGAGGGCTCCGATCTGCTGGCCTTCTGGGTGAAGTCGGTGCGCGCCTACGCCTTCCAGCTCTTCCGCGAGGGCAAGCCGGTCCCGGACTGGAAGATTGTGGACAATCGCGGCCGCAACAAGTGGATCAAGGACGACCCCGAGATAGCGGCGCAGCTTCAGATCGAGCTGGAGCTGCCCGAGGACCACCTGTGGAAGCCGCGCAAGCTGAAGTCGCCGTTCCAAATGTCCAAAGGTCTGAAGGCGCCCATGAAGAAAGCGCTGAAAGCGTATTACGAGAAGAAGAGCGGGGGCGTGACGCTCGCTCGCGAGACCGACCGACGCCCGGCGAAAGATGTCAGCGCTGCTCTTGAATTCGCCGACGAAGGCTCGTATGCTGCGGAGAAAGACGACGATTAACCACCTAGCAACCCCAGGAGAAACACATGGCTTTGATCACCCCGAAGGCCCGGGCTTCTTTCGTGGATACGCTGTGGGAGGCGAAAGCCTTCCAGGGCGAGGAGAACGGCAAGAAGTCCTACGGCATCACCCTGCTCTTCGACGAGGAAGCGCAGAAGACGCTCGAATTCAAGGCGCTGCTCCAGGAGTACGCCAAGGTCCGCGCGGAAGCGTGGGGTCCCGACGAGGCGAAGTGGCCTTGGAAGGCCAATCCCGCGCTGCCATTCCGCATCCCGTTCCAGAAGGGCGAGACGAAAGATTATGACGGATACGGGCCGGGCATCATCTTCATCAACCCGCGCTCTACATCCCGGCCAGCGGTAGTCAACCGCAACCTGACGCCGATCAGCCGCGAGCTGGGCAACGACAACATCATCTACTCGGGCTGCTACGTCCGGGCGTCGTTGAGCTGCTTCGCCTACGGCAAGGGCAGCAAGATATTCCCGAAGGGCTCGCCGGGGGTCTCATTCGGCCTCAGCAACGTCCAGTTCTGGGAAGATGGCCCGAGCCTGACTGCTCGCCGCCGGCCGGACGAGGATTTCCAACCCCTCGCTGACGAGCCCAGCAACGTAACTCAGCCGACCGGTGCCGCCGTTGTCGGCAATGTCGATGACCTTTGGAAGTGAGGTGAACCGTGACCGCAAAGACCAGTGAGACCACCGTCGCCGAAGCCGTGGACAAGAAAGCCGCGGCGACGAGCGACGGGCAGCCCCGCCCGAACGCCCCGAAGGACACTGCCGGCGTCGCCGGGGAGCGGCTCTTGTCCTTCATTACGCGCGTCGAGCGCCTCAATGAAGAGAAGCATGCCCTGCTGGAGGATATCCGAGAGGTGTTCAAGGAAGCGAAGGACACCGGCTTCGATGTCCCGACCATCCGGAAGCTCCTCAAGATACGCGGGATGGATGCAGGGGACCTGGAGGAGCAGGAAGCGCTCTTGGAGACCTACGCCCACGCGATCGGCATGAAGCTGCCGGGCGAGTGACGTGCCCGACGTACTGCATGTTGACGACGAGAGCCGCTCCGCGATCGACCTGACGAAGGCAGGCGCATATCGATATTTCGAGGATTACTCCACGGATATCACTTGCGTCTGCTTCTCCTTCGGGGACGAACCGGAAGTGAGTGCATGGCTTATGGGTGATCCGGTGCCGGAACGGGTAGCCCTGCATGTCATGTCGGGTGGGCTTCTTGTTGCCCATAATTTCTCCTTTGAAAGGATAGGCTGGCGCTACATCCTCGGGCCGCGTCATGGATGGCCGGAGCCGGCCCTAGAGCAATGGCGTTGTACCGCGGCGAAGGCCGCTTATATGGCGCTACCACGCTCTCTGGGCGAGGCAGCCTACGTCATGGGCGTCACCGAGCAGAAGGACGAGGAAGGCCATCGGCTGATGAAACAGCTCTGCCGTCCCAAGAAAATCCTCACACCAGATATGCCGGAATATCTCTACTGGGACGAGAAGCTTGGCGCCGAAACACGGAGTTGGGACGCCACGCGGATGCCGGATGGCAGCATAATCCTCTGGGTGTATACGCCCCAGAAGATGGCGCGCGAGGTGGAATACTGCAAACAGGACGTTCGCACAGAGCGCGCCCTGGACAAGAAGCTGCCGGACCTGCCCGAAAGCGAGCTGCCGATCTTCTTCCTGGACGCCCGGATCAATGACCGTGGGCTCCGTATCGACGTGCCGACCGTCATCCATTGCCGCAGCGTCGCCAAGAGCTGCTACGCCGAGCTGTCAAACGAGATGGAGGTGCTCACTAACCGCTACTGCAAGCCGAGCATGGTCGGCGCTATTGCGGACTGGCTGAACCGCGAGGGTATCAGGACCGCGGACGGAAAAGCGATCACCAGCATCGCCGCGGAGCCGCTAGAGCAACTCTTAGCCCAAGAAGGATTACCAGCCCATGTCAGACGAGTGCTTGAAATACGGGATGAAGCCTCCCGAACCAGCACGTCCAAGTTTGATAGTATGCTTTTACGTAGAAATCTCGATGGGCGCGCAAGGGGCAATTTTCTCATCTACGGAGCCCATACAACTCGATGGAGTGGAACTGGTTTTCAGCCCCAGAACCTCCTGCGGCCAACCGGTGATGTCGATATCTGGTATGCGTTAAAACTGCTCATGGAGGGCGCCGACGCTGACTGGCTAGAGATGCTGATCGGCGCGCCGGCCATGCAGGTTGTCGCCGAGTGCATGCGCGGGATGATCTGCGCTGATCCCGGCAAGGAATTCATCACCGCCGACTTCAGCAACATCGAAGGCCGCGTGAACTCCTGGCTCCACGACGAGCTGTGGAAGGTGCAGGCGTTCCGGGACTACGACACAATTATCGGCTATGACCTATCAGGAGAGCCCATTCGTAAAGGTCGCGACCTATATCTGCTCGCCGCCGAGGGCATCAATGAGGTGCCGGCGGGCACCTACAACAAGAAGAGCCCCGAGCGCCAGCATGGCAAGGTCGCCGAGCTGTCCATGGGCTACCAGGGCGGCATCAACGCCTTCACCAACATGGGCAAGAACTACCACGTCCACGTCCCGCCGAAGAAAGCCAACCAGATCAAGATCGGCTGGCGCAAGCAGCACCCGAACATCGAACAGGGGTGGGCTGACCTGGATGACGCCGCGCTCAACGCCGTGTCAGACCCAGGCACCGCCTATTGGGCCTGCAACCATCGGATCGGCTTCGCTGTCCATGGGCTCTTCCTATACATGCGCGTCCCGTCCGGCGACACCCTGAAATACTGCCGGCCGGAGATCAGGAAGGCCCGGAAGATGATCACCGTAATCGACGAGGAGACAGGTGAGCCGGTCAGGAAGGTCATGGAGCGGGAAGCCGTCTCCTACTGGGGTCCCGAGGGCTCTAGTCGGCGGTGGACCCGGAAATACGGCTACGGCGGCCACTGGGACGAGAACGCGGTGCAGAAGATCAGTCGCGATCTGCTCGTGCACGGCATGCTCAAGGTAGAAGCTGCGGGCTACCCCCTTGTGCTCCACTCCCATGATGAGGCAGTATCAGAAGTCGAGAAAGGCTTTGGTGATCTGGACGCCTATTGCAAGACGTTGGCCCAGCTCCCCGACTGGGGCGACGGCTGCCCGGTAGTGGCAGAAGGATGGCGGGGAACACGGTATCGCAAGTAGGAGTTGGAAATGAGTAAGGATGCGCCGAGCGCTCACGCGAGAGAAACCGCCAACGATGGTACTGGCTTCTATATCCGGACCTTCATGGGCTATCAATTCTTCTGGCACCGGATCAAAGAAAACGAATACGACATTCGGGACATCGCCCACGCGCTGAGCATGAACTGCCGGTGGACGGGCCACGTCAAGCGCTTCTATTCGGTCGCCGAGCACTGCTACTATGCCTCGATGCAGGCTCCGGACCCGCACAAGTTGGGCGCGCTGCTGCACGATGCGAGCGAGGCTTACGTGCACGACATGCCGAGCCCGCTGAAGTGGTTCCTAGCCGAGAAGGGCTTCACGGCCATGAAGGACCTGGAAGACGAGATCGACGAAACGATCTTCAAGCGGTTCGGTGTCCCTTATCCTGTGGACCCGGCGATCAAGCTAGTCGATCAACGCCTCCTCGCGACCGAGCATCGCGACCTGATGCCGGAGAACAGCGAGCGCAAGGCGATGAAAGAGCCTTATGTCTTCCCTGTCATGTGCTATTCGCCGGAAATGGCCGAGCAGCTCTACCTAAAGAGGTTCCAGGAGTTGACGGTGTGATCTACTTGATCGGCTCCCTCCGCAACACGAGAGCTGTTCTACTCGGCAACCGCCTGCGCGGTGCGGGCGTCGAGGTGTTCGACGACTGGCACGCTGCCGGCCCCGAGGCTGACGACAAGTGGCGCGAGTATGAGCAGCGGCGCGGCCGGACGTACAAGGAAGCCCTTCGGGGCGAAGCTGCGCAGCATGTCTACGAGTTTGATCTACGCCACCTCCAACAGTGTGATGGGGCTATCCTGGTGCTTCCCTGCGGAAAATCTGGTCACTTGGAGCTAGGCTGGATGCTCGGGAAAGGTAAACCAGGCTTCATCCTCATGGAAGGAGAGCCTGAGCGCTGGGACGTGATGTACCTGTTCGCGACTGAAGTCTGCTCCACCGAAGACGAGCTGATGACTGCTTTGAAAGATTGGGGCCTAAAACTATAAGGACATCCCCGTGCCCACATTCGAGCAATACGCCGACGCGGGATATCTCGCCGAAGTGATCCCGATCATCCCGCCTGGGGCGAAGCTCTCAGACAAGAGCGGCGTCAATCCGTCCCAGTGCGGGAAAATCCCGGGAGAATACAGCCCCGAGTTTGAGACTTGGGTGGGAATGCACTCCTGGACGACGCGCGTCTTCGACCGCAGCCATCTCCGCAAGTGGGGGCGCTCCAAGCCGCCGCCCAACAAAGGGCTCAGGACGGGCATCCTGCTCGCGGTGGACCTGGACTGCAACAACCCCGCAGTGGCCGAGGTGCGCAAGGCGGCCGGCACGGAGTTGGGGCGCACGATCGTCAGGGGCCGCGAAGGCAGCGACCGGCAGCTCATGCTCTATCAGCTTGCGCCGGGCGAGGTGCCGCCGCACAAGGGACGTGTCGCCTTCATCGACCCGAAAGACCCCAACACTGAGCTGGCGGTGGAATTCCTCGGCGCTGGTGGACAGTTCGTTTGCGAGGGTATCCACTCCAAGGGCGGTAGCTATTTCTGGGTGTGCGGCCAGGACCCCATCACGTTTGGGCGTGACAAAATCCCCACTGTGACAGTCGAGCAGTGGGACCGCTTCATCGCCACCACCGCCTCGATCGTCGAGATGATGGGCTACACCGTCGTATCCAAATCTTTGCTGACCGGTGGAGGCGACAGTAAGCCCATTCCTTACGAAGCTCACCTGGCCGACGACCAAAACGAGCTGAAGCGCGCGCTGACCTTCTTCCCGAACGACGAGCACCTGGAGCAGGATCACGGCTCGTGCGTCCAGATCGTCGCGGCGTACAAAGCTGGGATGGGCGGCGACGGCGAGGACGAGGCTCGGGAATGGTATCTGAGATACTCAGGCAACAACGATGCCGGGTTCGACGTGATCTGGAAGTCAATCGCGGGCAGCAAGATTGGCGCCGACTGGCTCTACGCCAACGCTCGCGAACACGGATACGGCGGCGTCGATCTGCCGGCGCTCCCCGAACCTGAAGTTGTCGATGGCGTGCGCGGCGAGGATCTATCTCAACCCAAATGGCTGCGCGAGATGAATGCCGAGTGGTTCTACGCCGAGGAGGGCGGGAAAGGTGCCTACTGGCGCAAGGATTTCGATCTCGACACTAAAAACGTAGTCTATATCCCGTATTCAGCGGGCACGTTTGGGCAGCACTACGAGAACAAGCACCAGGCGGGTAATCAAAACAAAACAGACGCCGACGTGTGGCGAGAACATCCGCGGCGCAGTGAATTTCTGAAGGGAATTGTTTTTCAACCGGGAGAAGATGTTCCGGAAGGGTACTTTAATCTGTGGCAGAGTTGGGGTGTAGAACCGAAGCCTGGAGACTGCTCGCTGTTCAAACAGCACCTTTTCGAGGTGATCTGTGATGGTAATGCGGCCCACGCGGTCTACTTGTGGAAGCTGCTAGCCTTCACGTTTCAGCGCCCGACCGAGCGCGGGCATCCTGCCGTCGTGCTACGTAGTTCCCAGAACAAGACCGGCAAAGGGGTCTTCGTCGGCATCCTGCGCGAGCTGGCGGGCAAGCACGGGATGCTCGTATCCAGTCCTGATCATGTCGTTGGGAAATTTAACGGCCACCTTAAATTCTGCCTGATCCTAGAGTGCGACGAAGCGCTATTCAGCGGAGATAAACGCCAGAAAGATGCACTGAAGTCTCTGCTCGGCGACAACACCCTGGCGGTTGAGAACAAGTTTTTTCCGGTCACGAACGCGCGCAACCGGCTACATCTCTTCCTGCTATCCAACCACGATCACACCATCTCCGTTGATCCGGGGGAGGAAGAACGATACTTCGTTCTGGAGGTAGCGGAGCACCGCCACGGGGATCGAGCATACTTCACGGCGCTATGCGACCAAATGAAAAATGGCGGGAACGAAGCGCTGCTCTACGAGCTACTACATGAGCCTTTAGACGGCTTTGATCCGCGGGGTGTGCCGCAGACTGAGGGGCTCGCCAAGCAAAAGTTGCTAAGCCTATCGAGCGAAGAGAGGTGGTTTTTCCATTGTGTGGAAATCGGCGCTATCCATAGCGAATTCACCGGCGAAGCGGGCACAGATAACGCCTGGGCCGAAGGCGCTATTGACATGCCTCGCTCCATCATGCAGCAAGCCTACAAGAACAGCTTAAACGATAAGCAGCACACCGAGAACCTAGAGATACTACTGGGGATGATGCTGGATAGAGTGCTGCGTGGGACGAATTTCCGAGAGCATCGACCCTCAATAAAAGGCAAAAGGGTCCGCTGCTACGTTCTACCGAAGTTGTCTGAATGCCGGGAAGCATTTGATCGGTACATAAAAAGGACGACCGATTGGGAAGGGGACGAAAAATGATCGGAGCCCGCATCAAGAGACTGGACTTCCGAGCCGTCAAGCTGCTCCAGGACGACCACCCTCGAAGCGGGATCGTGGACACGATCTTCACGGCCCACGAGTTTGAAAGCGCCCTCAAAATAACAATCTTCGCTATGCAGAAGGCGGATGATCTAAACCAGAGCTGGTGGGTGGTCTGCTCCGCCACGGAGCTGTACGCCACGGACACGCCGCCGGAGGAAACGGAAGACCTTGACGCGCTATACATTCTTGAGATACCATGCGCCTCGAAACGTGAGAAGGGCCTGGAAGCGCTGCTGAAGCACCTGCATCGCTGGGCTCTCCGAGGAGATAAGTGATGCGCCGTCCCAAGATTTACCTAGCCGGCCCGGATATCTTCCTGCCCAACGCGGTCGAGATCGCTAGGATCAAGAACCAGCTCACGACTGAGGCGGGCTTTCTGCCGCTCAACCCCCTGGATAACAACCTCGGGAGGCCGCCAGAGCTGCGCGCTGAGCGAGAGCGCTTCGCCGATCTGATATTCCTCGCGGACTACGAGATGGTCTTCGAGTGCGACGCCATCATAGCCAACCTCAACCCCTTCCGCGGCGTCAGCGCCGACGTGGGGACTGCCGTCGAGGTGGGGATCGCTATAGGGCTCGGCAAGAAAGTGTTCGGATACACAAACGATCCTCGCGATTACTGCGTTCGCTGCACTTACGGGCCGCAGGAAAACGGAGATTGGATTGACATTGATGGCTGGACGATCGAACAATTCGGCCTTACGGACAACATTATGGTTGACCGCGGCGTCAAGCGTGCGGGCGGATACGACGTTCACCGGAACGATGCCTCGATCGACGAGCTGACCGGCTTCAAGATCTGCCTGGGCTATGCCCGCTATGTCCTGCTCGGGGCGGTGTCGTGACAGAGAGCGCGGCGGGCACGAAAGTCCTGGGCGACCAGTACCGCCTTGCCCGCTTCTACTACGTCCGGTTCAAGGATCAGGCCGCGAGTGAGTGGTCCTGCGCCCAGTGCGTCCCCACGAAGCTGCTGGAGCGCGGCTTCCACACCGTCCGCGGCCTGGTGAACTGGGACAACCCCGGCCTGGTGGTGATGGGACCAGTCCCCAATCCACCGGCGCTCCTATCCGCCTTCCATGGCCGGCAGCCGCCAGCGATCAGCAAGCTCCGAAATTGGCTGGACCCCGGCGACGAAAGTGCTTGACACCGCTTCCGGCCCGGGTGTAGCCTCTGACCATGAACGGAGGACACATGGCCCAACAGACTTTCAAAATCGACGTGGACGTAGCCGCGATCAGGGCGTTCATTGACAGCATGCCGGAGGACCCTGAAGAGCGCCGGAAGTGGAAGATGCGGAACTTTGGCCTCCTGTATGGCACAGGCGTCGAAGCCATGCGCAGCTATCCGTACCACACTGTCGGCGGCGACGCGCACGGCAACATCATCTCCCAAGTCATCACCACGACCGGCGAGGAGCCCAGCCAGCGCGAGGATACCCGCTCCATCCTGGAGCGCAAGGTGGCGATCGTGCCATGCGAGGACTGGGTGAAGATCGTGGACGCCCAGATCAAAGAATTCATCGACGCCGACAAGTCCTATGACCAGGAAGGACGCCAGGCTGCGGTCAAGAAGACTATCCACGAGATGAACATCAACGAAGGCGATTTCGATCGCTGGGTGGAGGCGGCGCGCAAGAAGCCGCCGGTGTCACAATGAGCCTCACCAAGGAAATCCTGCACGAGCTGCTGCACCGGCGCGCTAAGCGCGTCACGTCGTACCAATGCGGCTGCTCAATCAAACATGGCGTCCATGACATTCACCCCATGCTGTGTCCTATACACTACGCGGCGGTCCGCGCGGTCATAGACGTGAGGGAATGATGCCTGAGCTACACGTCGGTCCACACCTGAAGGACCTGTATTGCGGCCCGGCGGCGCTGTGCGCTGTCACCCGCATGCCGCCTTCAGTCATCACCCAGCTCGTGAACAAATATCGGGGCGAGCCCACGGACACGAAGATCAGGTGGATGCACGCAAGCGAGATCGACTACGTGCTGGCCCGGTGCGGCGTCCGGTTTACCAAGTTGCCCTTGGAGCTGCGGGGTGAGAGCCTTCGTGAGTATGCCGAGAAGGTCGATCCGAAGACCCCGCAGATCGTGCTCGTGACCAAGCACTTCGTTGCCCTTTACGGTGGCTTCGTTTACGACCAGCACGTTCCGATGGGAAGACTGCCGGGTTTGCACCACTCGAAGCGTAAATGGGTCCGGGTGGCGTGGGTGATCGGCACTTGACATATCCGCGCGGGCCTGCTATCCATGCAGTGGCTAACACTTACTAGGAGGATTACATGCGTATCGAACAGATGCAATGGCTACTCGAAGTCGGCCAGGAAATCGGGAAGCTCCAGGTCGAGAATGAAGAGCTTCACGCCGACCTTGACTTTGCGGAAGAGCACGGAGCCTTTGACACCGTGATCGAGATCAACACTGGGCCGTCCGAGGAAGACACCACTATCCTACGCAATGCCTTAGAAGGCACCGAGCAGTGCCACCAAGAAGCGCTCGACAAGATCGATGGACTTGAAAGTGAATTGGCCGACGTAAACGAGAGGCGAGGATTATCCAACGCCTATATCCAATCGCTCGAAAGCGATCTGAAGCACTACCGGGAAGTCAACGAGGGTTTGATGGAGCATATCACGGCGCTCCGCGATATGCTTACAATGCCGCCTCCCGCCACGTTCAACCAGAACCAGCTCTTCGCGCTGCTGTGTGCCATGTCCGGCACCGCCGGGCTCGCCGACAGCTCCGACAAGACGCGCTACCTGCTCTGGAGCGTGGAGCGGAACCGCTTCGAGAGCACGGAGCTGGAGCCCATGAACTACGTGCGAACCCATCCCGAAGAGAACGGCAAGGTCCGGCTGATAATGACGATCACGCCGCAAGCCTACAAGCTCGAAACCTTCCGCCTGTTGCGCAACTTCCTGCACACGCAGGTTGGGCAGCAAACACTTGGGCCGCCGGTTGCCTCCTATAGCGGCAAGCCGCCGGAGACCGAGCCGCACGATCCGCTGGTGCAGGCTGCGGAGCGGGCGATCGGCGGCCGCACTAACTTTCGATACGATGACTGAATGCGGTCGCTGTTGCTCCTCCCGGCGGCCGTCATGTGGGCCATGGCTTGTGGCGCTCCCGTAGCGACGCCGGCCATGGCCCATTTTTCCTCCTCGGCTTTGGCGGGCAGTTTGGCGGGTTCTTTGGCGTGCGTCGCGAGGGAAACGATCGTTCGATCCTCGTGGTATGGCCGGCATTGGCGCGGTCGTCGAACAGCGTCCGGTGGCCGGTTCGATGACCGGTTGCTTACCGCGGCCAGCCGGACTATCCCGCTCCTGACATTCGCGAAAGTTAGAAACCTGCTCAGCGGCGCGATGGTTCGGGTCCAGATCACTGATCGTGGTCCCTACATCGCCGGGCGCGGGCTCGACCTGTCCCAGCGCGCGGCAGACTTGCTCGGCGTCACGAAGCGCGGTGTAGGGGTGGTTAGCGTCGAGACAGAAGAAAAAGACTTGACAACCTATCCAGAAGAGTAAAGGATGCGCATGTCCGTACTATCCACGCTTCAACAGGAGAACACACTATGAAGAGCTTGCTCACCTTGACCGCCGCAGCCATGCTTCTTTTGGCACCGGCACTGGCCTTCGCGGGTCAGAAGACCACGACTACTGCAACCGCCGTTGGCGGCTACGCGGGCGTCGTGCACAACGGCTTCACGGCTGGCAACACGTTCAACGCCGCGACCGTCAATGGCACCCGTGGCAGCGCCGTGTCGGTTTCGACCGACCTGGGCGTCGCGGCTGGCCGCAATGCCAGCGCAGCCGGGGGCAAGGCTTCCCGATCGAGAGCGCAGCTTCACGCCGGCGTCGTGATCTACCTCGTGATCGCCTGCGCGCTCCTGACCGCCTACAAGCTCTTCATAGAACGCTAACCATCGCGGGCTCATACCGGCTTGTTTGCAAGCGGAGGGCCGAGCCATGGATTGCGATGACGCCGCTCTCGGAGCGATCTGCGCAGGTTTCACCCGCGGCGACTGGATCGCGATCGGCTGCGCCACTTTCTTCTTGATTTTGGTTGGGCTCGGGCTATTATGGCTCGTGCACGACATCATGGGTCATTCTGACAAGCCTTCGGCAGGAGATCGGAAGTGAATAGCGGAAATCGGAAGGGGCTCACAACCATCATTGTCATACTGAGCCTGCTCGCGCTCGTGGCGCTAGTTGCCGGATGCTCCAACCCGGCACGCCTTGACGGCGTAGTCGGCAAGCCGGCAGTCGATCTATCTAGACCAACCATCACCTGGAGCTTCTGATGAAGCACCACTGTCCACTCTAATGAGGGTATGGACGGGGGCTGGACGCGAGGAAGTGGCTGTGCCGCAGCGACTTGTCCAGGTTGTCCAGGGTGTCCATGGTCTAGGGAGCAAATCGTTATGAAACCCCCTTTTTATTTTTCTCTGCTACCACCTAGCTATATTTTTCTCCTCCCTGTGTGCGCGTAATTTTCTTATATGTATGGACAGTATGGACACTATGGACGAGTTGTTGGGAGAGAAGGACTTTTTGATGTGGTTAAAAAATACCACTATGGACAGGTATGGACCGCTTATCTTCGTTTAGCGAAGCTAAGGGAAGCGAACTGATTTTTAGACGTCGCCCGCCTTTCTTGCGATTTTTCACTTGCGGAGGGTATTGGAAAGTGATACTTTCTGCGCTCAAGCCAGAGGTTTTCGCGAAGCGAAGCCGCTGCCATCGAAACAGGAAGAAGGACAGCAGACCATGAGCTACCGAGTGAAGCTGAACAAGGACGGGATTGCTGAAAAAGCTGACGGGTTGCCGGACGGCGAGGTCGTCGAGATCAAGAGCAGTGAAGGGGCTAGGGGTGCCGGGTTGGCGCGGCGCCGCACTCCGCAGACCTTGACGAAAACCGGCGCCATTCGCCTTGCGAACATGATCGCCAGGTATTGGCGCGAGCGCGGTGCAGCCAGCGTCAAATTGCGTGTCGAGCGTGACTATTCCATTCAGGAGATCGAGCTATGGACAGTGAGAAGCAACCTGTTGGGCGGCCTGCCGCGGAAGGCGTGAAATCTCTTGACAGAAAGTTCGCACCATGCTAGAAAACCACCGCGACCGTAGTTTAAGAGTAGAACATCCTGTACAACAGGAAAGTGGAGGTGCAAATCCTACCCGGTCGCTCCAAAAGACCCCCACTTGCCGTGATTTGTCGGTAAAAGAAGCAAATGAAATGCTAACGCGCTGGCATTACCTGGGGCCGGTGCGCGGGATTAAATTTGCGGTGGGTCACGAAGAAGGGTGTTGCGTGTTTACGAACTGCCGCTCTCGGGTATATGAAGCTAAGCATCCTGGGGTGATTGAGCTTTCGCGTATGGTGGGCTCCCCCGGGCACAGTTGGGCTATGTCGTCTTTGATGGCTCAAGCTGTTCGGGAATGTGACCGTCGCGGCTATACCGAGATCATCACTTATGCTGATCCATGGAACGGTAACACAGGGAAAGTATACTTGTCCGCGGGTTGGTCTCCCGCGGGTACATCTCAGGGTGACACTGTTTACATATTGGATGGAAAGCGTATCGCTCGAAGAACTTTATATGATCGCCACGGCACTCAGTCTAAGATGGAAATGAAGTTAATTTATGGCGATCGTCTTAGATTTGAAGAAGCGCCGCCAAAGCCAATCTTCATTCGCAAACTTAAAATGTCGAGGCTACTATGACCGACGATGACTTGACCAAAAGTGTCAAAAAGCCACGCACTCCTCGCGGGCACCAGCGGCCATTAGCTGACAGCACTGTTCTCGCCATCCTCGCTTCCAAGAAGGACAAGGCGAGGACGATCTACATCGAGTACGGTCCCGGCCGCACCATCGGCAAAATTAAGCAAGCCGTGATTGATGCGGTCGGGCCGATCAGCGAGAGCAGCCTGAAGCACTGGTGCAGCCAAGGCAAATGGCTTGAGGCGGCGAGCGAGTATGATCTGAAGGCCGCCGAAGCCGACCATGCCGTGATCGCCAAGTGGAAAGAAGTCCTGCGCACTGACCCGGTGGCCGCGATGGAGCTGGCGCGAGCCCTCCAAATCGAGCTGCTCGTGAACGGCTCTTCTGTGATGAAGCCGCAGGACAAGAAGGCGCTTTCGCAGACTATCAAGGACCTGACGACCGTGATCGAGGTAATGCGGTCGCCAGACAGCAGCCTTAGCCGCGACAAAGCGACGCGCCGCGGCCCGCAGACGAACGTCAGTGTTGCAGGCGATCTTCACGTACACAACCGCGCTATAGCACTGCTCGAAAAAGCGGGGCAAACAGCACTGCCTAAACCGACGCAAGTGATTGATGTCGCGTCAACGCAAGTGCCTGATGCTAAGTGCTCTGAAGAGCACGTTAAAGAGCCTGCGGTGCTTTCAAGCGCACCTGTGCAGCCAGAGCCCGCCGCGGCCCCAGCGCCGGTTGTCCAACAGAAGCAGGGAAAGCGTGTGTTCGGCGTCGATATACGCCGGCTCGCCGAAGTGGCGGCCAAAGATAAGGTCTCGTTCGCGGAAGCGCTTAGTCGTCTCACTCGTGATACGTAGTCCCAAAATAAGCACGCTGTCTCAAAATTGAGACGCTGCTTTATAGTCGTCGCGGCCGCCTGCCTGCCCGGCGTTGATGCGATCCAGGCGCTCAGCACTACATCTTGATCTGCTCGACGCAGCCTGAGCTAAGTCGTTGATCTGCATAGATGTCGCTGTGAACAAAAGCGAGTTATGTGCACAGACCGGGCGCGGCACCCTCTGCCTTGCCTTCTAACAGAATTCGTTAATGAAAACAGGGGGTACGGCCCGAAACAAGTGCACAAACCGCGGGACTTGCAACCCGGCATGCCTTCTGCCTAAAAACCCGGCAGTCTGCCTAATTAATAGGCACCGAGACCCCCACGGGTACTTTACTCCTAAACTATTGCAACGATTTTGAAACTTGCCTTAACAGGAATTTTTCTACACTTTGAACTGGCAACACGGTCGTACTCGCCGCACCTTTTATCACTGCCGGGTTTCTCACTGCGTTGGGGTCCGCGAGCGCAATGCGGCTTCTCCCTCCAATAAAGGCTTGACATGCTCCAGGGCGGCCTCCCGAAAGATAGCTCTTGCGCCGGGCGGCCGACTATGCTATTCGTTCCCAGGCATAAGGCAATCCATTCTGGAACGCCAAAGCTTCGATGAAGGATACCCCGATGTTTACGACAAAGGAAAAGGCAAAGCCGTACCCTGATTTCTCGAAAACCTCTCCCACGCTCGACCAATGGCACTGGATGACGAAGAACCCGCCACCTCCGCCCTTCGCGTCAGTGCGGGTCCGGGTTAGCCCTGAGCTGGCTTCGGCGCTCCTGGAAGAGGCAAAGCTGGACGAGTGGTACAACACGATCCAGCGCAACATCGCCGCCGCAAAAGTCGAGACCTACGCGAACGATATGGATGGCGGGGCGTGGCTCTATAATGGGCTCCCCATCCTGATCTCTCTGGAAGGTTCGTTGATTAATGGGCAGGGGCGGCTTAGCGCCTGTGTCCTGAGTGCTGCGGCGTTCGATACGGCGGTCGCGTTTGGCATCGACCGGGCGACGTACCACACTCTGGACGTTTCTGCCTCGGCCCGGATGCTCGCGGATGCCTTCAAAGCGTGGCGGGTTCCGCAGTACGCCTTGGCCGCCAGCATCGTCATGCAAGTCTGGTTGTACCGGCGCCATGCCCGGGGGCGCGCGTATCTCTTCAATCCGAGCTACGGCCAGCTCCACGAGCTTTACACTGAGATGGGTGGGGAAGCCACGATGCGCCGCATCTTGACAATCGCCCGGAAGTTCGGCGCCAGCTACAAGTTTTCGCAGGCGACTATGGGGGCCATCTACTACGAGGCGTCCTGCCTGGACAAGGATGCCGCGGCGAGCTTCTTCGGGGAGCTGGCTACGGGGCACCGCGCCGGCACCAACAAGTTCGTTAAGAAAACCTCTCCGGTAGGAAAGGTCCACCAGAAGCATGACGAGTATCGCCTTGCGAGCCCGGCGTCCCCCACACTGCCTATGATCGTGCAGGCAGCTTATGTGATCCAGGCATGGAATGCCCTCCGTGCCGGGCAGACTACGGTGGCTTTGGACTGGCGCGGGAAAAGCAACAAGGAACGCCTTCCCGCTCTTCAATAGGGAGTGCTGATCGTGGAGTATCCGCGTCAAACAGCTCTTTTGGAAGTCGATATCGTTGTTGTAGACGACGGTCGCCGCCCGCTTGATCAAGAGCGGGTGGTGGCTATCGCCGCTTCGATCCAGGAGGTGGGACAGCTTAGCCCCATCATCGTCCGGGTCGCCCCGGATGGCAGTTTTCATCTTGTCACAGGGCGGCACCGGCTAGCGGCCATGAAGTCGCTGGACCGCGCCAACATCGCTGCTGTCATCTTGCGGCCGGGGGCTCTCAAGAAAGGCACCCGGCCGCCGGAAGGTGTCTTTGAGCTGGACGTGCAGCTCATGGAGATCGACGAGAACCTTTGCCGAAAAGACCTGAGTGAGCCCGAGCGCGTTAAGTTGACTGCCCGCCGTAGTCGGGTCATCGCCGAGCGGGACGAGATTATTAAGAAGCAATTAGCCGCACAGTGTGCGGCTAATTGCTTCTCATCTAAGACGCGCCCCAAGAAGAAGGTCGAGGGCGGCCCCAAGCCCGGGAAGCCCAAGACGACGTTCGTTAAGGAAACCGCCAAGGTCACGAACCGCTCCGAGCGGGCAGTCGAGAAGGACCTGTCACGTGCGAAGCTTGGGGACGAGATATTGGATGCGGTCGAGGGGA
>Ga0116112_1000688_pt1 | contig 25364 bp, 26 predicted proteins | sample June2015DPH_8_15_FD_89721 | JGI IMG/M metagenome (GOLD analysis project Ga0116112, IMG submission 89721) | Peatland microbial communities from SPRUCE experiment site at the Marcell Experimental Forest, Minnesota, USA - June2015DPH_8_150 | ecosystem: Environmental > Terrestrial > Soil > Wetlands... | reverse complement strand
TGGTTGATTGGGACACGTTAATATTTGCCCCTAAAGAGCGAGATTTGATGTTCATTGGTAGTGGTCTTGGAGATAGTGGATATACACCACAGGAAGAAGAAACTTTGTTCTATGAAGGATATGGAACAACAAAAATAAATAGAAGTGCGATTGCATATTATCGTTATGAACGTATTATTGAAGATATTGCGATATATTGCGAACAAATCTTTTTATCCGATCAAGGCGGAGAAGATCGAAATCAATCGCTTATATATTTGAAATCCAATTATCTACCAAATGGTATGATAATGAGAGCCTATGAGTCTGATACGGCAGCGAGCGATAATTAGTTTACCAAGTATCAATACTTCCCAACACATGGCATTTCTCAGGTCTGTCCAGGCTCGAGGAGAGAACGATTAATTTATGTCCTTAAATTCTTGATAAAATGCTAAAGGAAATATAAAGGCTGCTAAGCGTCAAGTACGTCAGCCGTTAGTACAATGTCCAATAAAAAGGATTCGATATGAAAGCAGTTTTGCTAATAATTGATGTACAGAAGGAACCGTTAAAAACAGATTCGATTGCTTCACAATCTATCAAGAAAGCGATTGAATGTATTAATTCTGCAATTGGTTTGTTTAGAAATAAGGGTTTACCGATAATCGGAATTCAATTAATAAAAGAAGAAGAACATTTGGTTCCAGGATTGGATGGATTTGAAATACCGGAAACTGTAAATATATTACCTTCAGACATAAGAATTCAAAAAACCCATGGGAATGCATTTATAAAGACAGACCTTCAAAGAATATTACAAGAAAATAATATAAATACTCTCATCCTTACAGGATATAGTGCAGAATATTGTGTTCTGTCTACTTATCGAGGCGCTAGAGATTTAGACTTGAACCCAATAATTCTTCGGAATTCTATTGCCAGTGAAAATCCAGATAACATAAAATTTGTTGAGAATATATGTGAGATAGTTTCATTAGGAGCGCTTCAAAATTTATTGCAATAATGAAGAAAAGCCGCCCAACCTGCAGCTGCAGCCGACTTGGCCAAGGCTCGGCGAGAGAACACTGAAAAGCTATTTTGGTTTTCTTGTTACAATAGTTTCTTCATATCGGAAGTGGCCAAGCGGCTGAGACGCCAGCCGTTATCAAGATAAGTTCATTATGTAAAATATACCTTATGTAGGATTTGAACCTAGAACTGCTAGGCTAAAGGCTTATCTCCAATTCATTCATTTTTCCCCACTTTCTAGTTATTTCTATTCTTCCATAGTCAAGAACTGCACGTTCAAACCTGCGGGTGCTATGTTTTTCTCAATAATATTTCTTCCAACCTGGTCAGACCTGTCTGGATGGTATCGCCCAGGTACAGGCCAGGCACCCGGCTCTGCTGTTCCGGCCGGTGCACGAAGGCCCGCCCGGCAAAAGCGACCAGCGGCCTGGCGGCCATCTGCTTGACCCTCTGCGGCCAGCCTCTGCAGCCATGGCGGAGACCATCTTCCAACTTGTACGTGTTTTGTCAATATATTTATCATTAAGCATTGACAAAATTTGTACGAGTTTATTAAATGATGACATAATTTATTCAAATTCAATTGTCCATGTCCAGATGGTAGAATATCACCCGGCCTTTGGGCTGGCCGGAAGGAGCGTTTTATCATGAACACACTTAATGGGAAGGTTGCGGTTATCACCGGAGCCAGCCGCGGGCTGGGAAAGGCCATTGCCACGCTTTTCGCACAGGCAGGCGCCAAGGTGGTGCTGGCGGCGCGATCACCGCAGGATATCGGGCAGATTGCCGCCGAACTGCAGGCCGGGGGGCACGCGGCCGTGACGTTCACATGCGACGTCTCAGACCCGCAGCAGGTCGAGGCGCTGGCACGCTTCGCCATAAACACCTATGGGCACTTCGATGTCTGGGTCAACAATGCCGGGGTGGCTGGCCCGTATGGCGCAACCTTTGACCTGTCGCCGGAGCAATTCCTGTCCGTCCTGCGGACGAATATGTTCGGTGTTTATCATGGTTCCAGGATGGCCATGCGGCACTTCCTGCCGCGCAAATCTGGGAAGCTCATCAATATCCTGGGCGCGGGATCGAAGAAGCCGGCCCCCAACCAGAATGCCTACGGCTCGACCAAGGCCTGGATCAGGGTGTTTACCCTTGCCCTGGCGGCGGAAACCAGGGGCAGCGGTGTGGGCGTGTTCGCGCTGCAGCCCGGCCTGATGGACACCGACTTGCTTACCGAGGTTGTAACCTTCCAGGAACATGCGAAGCGCCTGCGGGAATTCATGCCTTTCCTCATCCGGGCAGCCGGGAAGAAGCCGGAAGTGGCCGCCCGCAAAGCGCTCTGGTTGGCATCTTCGGCCACGGATGGCAGGACTGGCCTGGATGTGAGTGTAGGTTCAAGGCTGACCTTCATGCTGGGTTTCCTGCGCGAGGGCCTGCGGCGCCTGTTGCGCCTGCCAACCCGCCCGATTGAAATGCACGTGACTGTTATTCCACCGGCTCTTGAACCTTTGCCAGGCATTGAATTAAAAGACACGAATTTGGCAGTCTGAATCGGCTCGTCTTTTTTTACTCTGGAATTTTTTGGAGAGGTCAGTTCTGGTCGACGCAACAACGTTTGTAAAAAAAGCTGTCCCAGGCCAGCCTCGGACAGGGTGTAGTCTGTAAGACTAATCTTGTTATAAATGATAGAATGAAATGAGGAAATTAACATGGATTCTCTGGATCAGTTTTCCAAAAAGAAATACCTGAACCTGGAAACCTTCCGCAAGAACAGCGGGAGCGTGCGCACGCCGGTCTGGTTCGTCCAGGCTGGGGAAACCATCTACGTTCTTACTGACGAAAATTCGGGTAAGGTCAAACGCATCCGCAATAACGGCAGGGTCAATATTGCGCCCTGCAAGATGGACGGCAAGCCGGATGGAACCTGGGTTCCGGCGGATGCCAGGGAGATTTCTGATGTGGAGGGATCCAAAAAAGTGACCCGGCTCCTGGACAGGAAATATGGCCTGATGAGGAAAATGTTTTCACTCGGTTCTGCCCGGCAGGGCCGGCAGGACACCCTATTGGAAATCAAATTAACTAAATAGGAGACTATCATGAAAAACACATATCGACAAATAACCGTTGTGCTTATCACGCTCGTCACCATTGTCATCAACATCCTGGCGAATGCCCTGCCCATCAACGGGCTGAATACCGGCCAGATATCTGATACCTTCAAAGTTTATTTTGTTCCGGCCGGGTATGTCTTCTCCATCTGGGGCATCATCTATATTGGATTGATTGCCTACGCGGTTTACCAGGCATTGCCCTCCCAGCGCGCGAACCCGCGCATGCAGGCCACCGGCTGGTGGGTCGCTCTGGGTGGGCTGGCCAACAGTGCGTGGATCTTCCTGTGGCAGTACGAGCATTTCGTCTGGACGGTTGCTGCCATGCTGATCCTGCTGGCATCGCTCATTGTGGTCTACCTGCGGCTCGGAATCGGGCACACCAAAGTCTCCACTGGCGAGACCTGGGCGGTGCGAATCCCCTTCAGCATCTACCTGGGCTGGATCACGGTTGCGACGGTCGCAGATATCAGTGACGTCCTATGGTTCGTGAAGTGGAACCAGTTTGGCATCAGCGCAGCCGCCTGGATGGTAGTCATCCTGGGCGCAGTGCTGATTATTGCCGGGTTGATGAATTTCCTGCGCCGGGATGTGGCCTATGCCCTGGTGATCCTGTGGGCACTCGCCGGCATCACGGTCAGGTTCCCGCAGGCCGGCATCGTCACCATTGCCACCTGGGTTACATTCGGCCTGGTGGCTGCCAGCCTGATTGCGGCGTTGCTGGTGAAAAGGCATCCAGCTTAAGCTGGGAAGATATGCCTAAAGTCGCCATCCATACCCCCGCCCCTGATTTTGAGCTGGCTGATTACAGCGGCAAAGCCGTCCGGCTTTCGGATCTGCACGGCAGGAACGTTCTGCTGGTCTTCAACCGCGGTTTTATGTGACCATTCTGCCGCGCGCATATGGCGCAGTTGCGCCAGGACTTTGCGGAGTTTGAGAAACGCGGGACCACGATTTTGGTGGTCGGTCCAGAAAACGCCGCCACCTTCGCCCGCTATTTTACTGAGCACGACTTGCCATTCACCGGGCTGCCGGACCCGGCTCATACCGTTCTGAAGTTGTACGGCCAGCAGATCAACCTGTTCAAATTTGGGCGCATGCCCGCCCAGGTGCTGGTGGACAAGGACGGGATGGCGCGTTTCATCCACTATGGGCATGATATGACCGATATCCCTGCCAATTCCGAAATGCTGGCTCTGATTGACGAGATCAATACCGGTTGAGCAACTCCCATGCAGATGGTTATTTCCGGCGTGATTGTGGCGGGCTACCGGGTTGCTTCCGGCCCGTCAAAAGATTATCCCTACGGCACACTCGAAAAGCAAATCCCGCTATTCAAGCAACACGGCCTCAACCTGGAGAGGTTCCATCCTGGCACATTGAATGTCTCCATTGCGCCGGCCACTTTCGAGATGGCCAACCCTGAATATACCTTCCGGCAGGTGGCCTGGACCGACCTGCACCCGCCTGAGGATTTTTCGTTTTCGCGCTGCAAGGTCAGGTTCAAGGGCGCCAGCTACGCAGGCTATGTGTATTACCCCCATCCGGAGACAAAAAAGAGACATTTCGAAAGTTCTTCCCTGCTCGAAATAATCTCTGACTATATTCCCGAGATCCAATATGGGGATCGGGTGGAGTTGGAATTGAATCCGGGTGAAATCCGCATCCAGAACGGGGTAAAGTAGATTGCGGGTCGGGTTGTGGTGCTATAATTTTCTTTATCTATGAGCTTTATCCAGAATGTATTCACTGTAAATCACGACATCATCTATTTTGTCTATGGATTGGTGTTTTTCATACTGGGGCTGGCAATCGCACTCCAATCCCGGCATTCCTCACGGCTTGACCTGGCCCACAACCTGACCTGGTTGGCTGCCTTTGGCTTTCTGCATGCCTTTAACGAATGGGGCGATCTCTTTATTCCCATACAGGTCACATATCTGTCGCCTGAGATCATAGTGGTTCTCAATTATTTGCACCTTTTGCTGCTTGCGACTTCTTTTGCCTGCCTGTTTGAATTCGGGGCAGCCTTGTTGGAGGCTATAAAACCTCGCAAATGGTTGCATATCCTGGCAGCCGGCCTGTTGGTCGTGTGGAGTATGATTGTTTTCATTCCTTTGCGCATGAGCATCTCCGACTTTACCACCTGGTTCAATACCGGCGGCGCATTGGCAAGGTATTTCATCGGTTTGCCGGGAGGGCTGCTGGCTGCCTATGCTTTACGCAACCATACGCTGGAACGCATTGCTCCGTTCGAAGTGCCCCAGATTGTGCAGGCGTTGGAGGCAGCCGGCATCACCATGGCATTATATGCACTGGCGGCCGGTTTGATTGTTGCGCCGGTGAATTTCTTTCCGGGGAACTGGTTGAATACGGACACTTTCACACGCTATTTGATCGTGCCTCCCCAATTGGTCCGGGCGCTGCTCGGGTTGGTAATTGCAGCAACCACCATCCGGGTTCTGGAGATTTTCGACGTTGAAACATCCCGCCAGATCGAGTCGATGAAGCAGCAACAACTGCTGGCGGACGAACGCGAGCGGATTGCGCGCGAACTGCACGACGGCACCATCCAGAAAGTCTATACGGCCGGCCTGCTGGTCAGATCGGCCCAGAATCTGACCGAACGGGAAACTCCGCTGGCCGCCCGGTTGGCCACGGCGGTGGGTGTCCTGGACGATGCCATCGGCGATTTGCGCCAGAACCTGAGCGAATTGCATGCGCCGGTGCAATCCCAGGAGCCATTTAGATCCAAGCTCGAGAAGCTGGTCACCGATCCACGCTTTAGTTCGCTGGTGGATGTGGTGCTTGATCTGGACTTGCCAGGATCGGATGCTCTCCCGCCTGAGCGCGACACACAAGTCTTGGCGATTGTTCAGGAGACCTTGGCCAATAGTGTCCGGCATGCCAGGGCCCGGCATATTACAGTTACTGCCCGCCGTCTTGGAGACAGCCTCCACATCCTGATCCAGGATGATGGAATTGGCATTCCGGCTGACGTTATCGAAGGTCATGGGATGCGAAATATGCGCGATCGCGCCGCGTTGTTGCACGGGCATCTGGCTGTTGAGAAAATGGAGAAGGGTACATGTGTCACCCTGGATATCCCTTGGGTGGTGAAGCCATGAGCAAGATCGATGTAGGCCTGGTTGACGATCATGCCCTGGTGCGTTTGGGATTGAAGACCTTGATAAATGATCAACCCGATATGGAAGTGATCGGGGAAGCCGGTTCGGCTGCTGAAGCCATCCAGATGGTCGCGAACATCCATCCGAAAGTCGTTCTGATGGATATCCGCCTGCCCGGAGAAGGCGGTCTGGAAGCTACGCGCCAGATCGTGGCCCGATTCCCGGATAGCAAAGTGGTCATTCTGACTTCATTTGCGGATGAAGAACTGGTTTTGAGTGCCATTCGCGCTGGCGCGGTCGGTTATTTATTGAAAGAAGTCGGGAATGAGGAAGTCCTGCGGGGGATTCGGGCGGCCGCGCAGGGAGAATCTGTCATGGATGCGGCTACGACCACCCGCCTGTTCGCCCGCGTACGCGCTTTCGAACGGAAGGCGGAGCAGGATGCCTTCCATGACCTGTCAGTGCGCGAACTGGAAGTACTTTACGAAGTGAGCCTGGGGAAAACCAATGCCGAAATTGCCCAGAGTCTCAACCTGGGTGAAAAAACCGCCCGCAACTATGTCAGTGGGATCCTGGAAAAACTCCAACTCTCCAACCGCATCGAGTTGGCGACCTACGCCATCAAGAACCACCTGTCCGAGCGCATGAAACGCGAATAACCGGATAAATAGATAAAACAGGACGGCGAGATTTTCTCACCGTCCTGTTTGTGTTCATTCCCAATCTATCTGGCCTGGGCGCCCTTGGGCAAGCCTGCCGGGACCGACTCAGTGTTATCTTTCTTCTGGCCGAAAAGGGAAGCGAACCAGGGTACCAGGAAATAGTCTGCGCCAAAGTAGCCTGCAACTTTCCAGGCCAGCACCAGTAACACCGAGAGGATCAAGAACATCGGGTTGACACTGGCGGAGCCGGCCATGATGTAATTCCAGTTCATCAGGCCGCCCATCAGGGCCGAGAACCAGGTGAAAACACCCAGAATGAGCGCAATGCCGACCAGCATTTCACTAATGGTGATAAGTTTGGCAAACCAGGTGTAGGCTTGCGCGTTCAGCAACATTTGAAGGAATGCACGGTACCAGGCATAATGAATGGGTGCAGTCCCTTTGGCGGGAATGGCCACTGCGCTCGCCCAGAAGCCTTTCAGGCCCAGACCGGTTTGCATCCAGGCGGGATTCTTGAACTTTTCCAGGCCGGCTTCCAGCCATTGCCAGCCGATCCAGACGCGGATGGGCAGCCAGATCAGGCCGGCCAGCGGGTGGTTGAAGATCGTCTTAAGGAATGCAGGGGTATGAAGAGATTTGCCCTTGCGGGTGGTAACAACGTTATTCATTTTTTCTCCTTTGAAAATATACCGGCAAAAAGGTTATATCAGGAACCCCTATAATTTACGACCTTTTATCTCTAGTTTACAGTGTCATGTGCCCCCAATTTTGGCAGGTCAGGTGACCCCCTTAACCGGTCTGGTAATTTATGCATTCTTCTGGAATTCCACATTCCCGGATTTGTGGTTGTCAGGTTCCGGGCATTTAAAGGCGGCTTTGTTGCGGGAATCGCAAGGTGTTTATGGGAAGTCTCCGGGAAATCGGCCAGGAATTACAGACTTCCGAAGTCTAAAAGACTTCGGAAGTCAGAATCTGTCTTATCAGGAGGTGGAGGCAGGGCAAACCCGCCCGGCTTCATTTGAAGCCGGGCATGGGATTAATACCAGTAAAGACTACTTGCGGTTGCGCAGGAAGGTCGGGATGTCAAGGTCTTCGGTGCGGAAGGTTTGCGGCCTGAACTCGGCCGGCTGATTGTTCGGCTGTGCGGACACGTTGACGGATTCCAGAGGGTTGGTGATCAGCTTTCCGTCAATGGTCCGGGTGATAGGGCGCGGCGTTATTCGGCGCGGCATGCCGGAACGTTCGAAACCGGTGGCAATGACCGTGACGTGGATCTCATCCGTCAAGTTGGGGTCGATCACTGCTCCGAAGATCATGTTCACATCCGGGTGAGACGTCTCGCGGATCAGCGCGGCGGCCTGGTTGACCTCGAAGAGGGTCAAATTCGGCCCGCCCGTGACATTGAACAGCACACCCCGGGCCCCGTCGATGGTTATGTCAAGCAGCTGGCTTGAGATGGCCTGTTCGGCGGCAATGCGGGCGCGGTCCTCGCCGGAGGCCTTGCCGACCGCCATCAACGCTGCGCCGCCTTCGCTCATGATGGCGCGCACGTCTGCGAAGTCCAGGTTGATCAGGCCGGGCACGGTGATGAGTTCGGAGATGCCCTGGATGCCCTGGCGCAGGACTTCGTCAGCGATCTTGAATGAGTCATTCAGGCTGGCGCGTTTATCCATGATCTGCAGCAGACGGTCATTGGGGATGACGATCAGCGTATCGGCATGATCCTTTAGGTTGGCCATGCCCACCTCGCAGGATTGCATACGTTTGTTGCCCTCGAAAGTGAACGGGCGGGTGACCACGCCGATGGTCAGGGCACCGCTCTCTTTGGCGATCTGGGCCACGATTGGGGCAGCACCGGTGCCGGTACCGCCGCCCAGGCCGGCCGTGACGAAGACCATGTCCGCGCCTTTCAGCACATTATACAGGTCGTCGGATGATTCCTCGGCAGACTTGCGCCCAACTTCCGGGTCGCCGCCCGCACCCAGTCCGCGCGCCAGCTTGTTGCCGATACGCACCCGGGTGGTGGCCTTGGAAAGCATCAACGCCTGGGCGTCCGTGTTGATGGCCACGAATTCCACGCCCTGGATGCCTTCTTCGATCATCCGGTTGACCGCGTTGCAGCCACCTCCGCCCACGCCAACTACCTTGATACGGGCAAATGCTTCTGATTGCGTACTCTTTGTGTCCATGCTAAGCCTCCTTAAAGCTGATAAAATGGTTCGATGTTTCAGGATGTATGGTTAACCAATTTTTATGTTACGGGAGTAACCGCTTGAGCCAGTCCTTGACGGGACCGAGGTCCATCGGAATCTCTTTCTTCAAAAGGTGTCGTCCGCCGGTACGGCTTGGCAACAGGTCTTCTTCGTTGAGTGCAGCCGCCCAATGCAGCAGGCCGAACCCGGTGGAGTAGGCGGGGCTTTTCAAATGATCCACTAGCCCTACCAGTTTCTCCGGCCCGGCTGTTCGGACGGGCACTCCCAGCACCTGGCTGGCCAGTTGCCGGATGCCTGGCAGGGCGCTGGTACCTCCGGTGAGTACCATGCCGGCCGGCAGCAGCCCGTCATAACCGGAACGCTTGATCTCTTGCAGAATGAGTGCAAATATCTCCTCCACTCTGGCTTCGATGATGTGAGCCAGATCCTGGCGACTGATCTGGACCGGGGCATCTTCACCATAGGCTTTGACGGTTATTAATTCTTCCGCACCGACGCCGGATTTCAAGGCGTAGCCGTGCTTAATCTTGATCTCCTCGGCTTGCGCCAAGGGCAGGCGCAGGCCGGTGGCAATATCGTTGGTGATATGGTTTCCGGCCACCGCCAGCACCATGGTGTGCCAGACATGCCCATCCACGTAGATGGCCAGGTCGGTGGTCCCACCGCCGATATCGCAGACGGCCACACCCATGTTACGCTCTCCATCGGTCAACACCACGTCGCCGGAGGCCAGCGGGTTAAGCACGAACTGCAGCACTTCCACGCCGGCCGCGCCGACGCACTGGCGCAGGTTTTCGACCGTGCCCTGGGCGGCAGTGATGATGTGCGCTTCCACTTCCAGTCGATAACCGTGCATTCCAATCGGCATCGCAATGCCGTCCTGGCCATCGACCGTGAAGCCCCTTTGGATGATGTGAATGATCTCCCGGTTGTGAGGAATGGCAACCGCCTGGGCCGCATCCAGGGCGCGAATCACGTCGTTCTCGTCAATCATCTCCCCTGCAACACCGGCCACGCCGCGGCTGTTGATGGATGAGACATGCGCCCCGGCCAGGCTGACCAGCGCTCCGGTGATTTCCACACCCGAAACCTGCTCGGCCTTTTCCACCGACCGCGTGATGGCTTGCGCGGCTGCAGCCAGGTCCACGATTACGCCCTTCTTGATTCCTTCCGAAGGTTCTATGCCTGAGCCCAGGATGCGGATGGTCTCTTCTTCCACCCTTCCCACCAGGGTGCAGACTTTGGTCGTGCCTACATCAATTCCAACAACAATCTCGTCCATAGGTTTTCGTCACTTATAGAATGGTGCATCCAGGTATTCCACGCTGATCAGTGTGGGTTGGATGCCCTGTTTGGTGATTGTGTCCACGATGGACTGATACACTTTTTCCTTCACAGCAATATCCTGTGTGTTCTGGCCGAAATAAACCGACCAACCGTGCGGATCCTGCCAGCCCATGCCGTAAGTGGTGTCGTACACCATCGGGCTTCCGGCAGGAACCTGTGGATGGAGCGCCACAATCGCCTGCACCATGGCCGGATCGATGAAGGGTTGGTCATACACGGAAAGCTTGGGATCTCCCGGCAGTTTGGGTGGGTTCCCGATAGAAGCGACCGGGATCAGGTTTGGAACATTGCCGCGCGGTGTAAAGGACACGCCGTTTGAATCGATCCAGGTGATATTGCCGTCCTGGGACCAGACCAGCAGGGGTGTCCGTTCCACCACATTAACGTAAATGTGGTTGGGGAAGCCCACCTGCACTCTGACGCTTGCCAGGTCCGGGAAGGCCGTGCGCAGGTTGGACTCGATCTGCGACGGGATGGCATTGAAGATGGGTTGCCCTACCAGGCCCAGGGCGGAGCTGACATCGGCTGCATTCAGGCGCTGGTTGCCGCTCAATTCGGCCCCCGAAACGGTGAATGTATTGGCGGTCCACATGCTGAACAGCACCAGGCCCAGGAGCAGGGTCAATCCAGCCGAGATCCAGCGTGGGCCCAATTGGGGCAGGTAGAATGCCGGAGCGTGCACGGCGGTGCGGCCCAGGCTAAAGGCAAAATCATAGCCAGTTTGGCGGGAGGCATGTTTGGCTGTCTTAAATGTACCCATCCGGCCGGAGGTCCTGGTCTGTGCGGTATGCAACCGTGATCCGCTGACCGGTGCCTGCCTGCCCCTGGAGGAGGTCACTGGCGGGCGGCGTGTGGCGGGTGCTGGCTGTGGTTCCCCCGGCAGAAAAATCGACGCGGTTCGATAGGTCTGGCGGGTGCCCTGTTTCGCCTTATTGGCAGCAGGCTTGACACGCGTTTGCGATGAGCGGCGTTGGCGGACGGTTTCGGCGCGGGATTTTTCGGGTGCCCGTTTTTTGGGTATCTCTAATGCGGTCATGATGTTCTCCGGAAGCGGCGTTCGGTTCGGTTACGATCGGCTTTGCGCTCCAAAGCCAGTTCAATCAGGCGGTCGACTAGCCCGGTGTAGGATAATCCGCTGGCTTCCCAGAGTTTCGGGTACATGCTGATACTCGTGAAGCCGGGGATGGTGTTGAGTTCATTAAGATAGATCTCGCCCGTGTTTTTCTCCAGGAAGAAATCAACCCGGGCCATGCCGGCACAATCAACGGCCTGGTAGGCGCTGACTGCCATCCGGCGGATCTTCTCGGCTGTCTCGTCTGGCAGGGGAGCCGGGATGAGCAGGCCGGACGTGCCATCCACATACTTTGATTCATAGGAATAAAACTCGCGGCTGGGCAGCACTTCGCCGGGCACGGAAGCCTGCGGGTCGTCATTGCCGAGCACGGAAACTTCTATCTCATGGGCATTCACGCCGCGTTCCACCAGCACGCGCCGGTCATAGGCGGCGGCTTCCAGCAGAGCCTCACCCAGGTCGGCCCGGCGGTTGCATTTGGTTATGCCGACCGAGGAGCCCAGGTTGGCCGGTTTGATGAACAGTGGATAGGCGGAGACTGTTTCGGCCCGGCGGATGACTGCCTCGATATCCTTTTCGATTTCACTGCGCAGAACGATAATGGATTCAACCGTCGGGATGCCAATTGCGCGCATTACATCTTTGAAGACACCTTTATCCATGCCGACGGAAGAGCCGGTCACACCCGCGCCCACATAAGCCAGGTCAGCCATTTCGAGCAGACCTTGCAGGGTGCCATCCTCGCCATAGGTGCCATGCAGAACCGGGAAGACCACATCCAGGTCGGTCAGCTTCTCGAACCCGGCAGACGTTGCGGGGTCCACACCGGGTAAGGCATACAGGCCGGCTTTGGATGGGTCGGGCAGAATGGTGCAAGGAGTCAACTTGCTGGTATCCCCTTTTTCCAGCGCCAGGCGGGCATCCGTTCCGGTAAGCCAATCACCTGCATGGGTGATGCCAACCTGGAAGATCTCATATTTCCGGGGATCAAGCACGCCAATTACCGACCGCGCCGAATCCAGTGAGACTTCATGCTCACCGGATCGTCCGCCAAACAGGATGGCGATCTTCAACTTGCGGTTTGTGTCGGCCTTAAGATTCGTCATTTACCATTCTCTCTTCAGATTTCTGAAATATCTATTTTTCTTGCCACTCGCCAATTAATTCCACTTCCAGTTCAAGCTTGATACCAAATTGGTCCAGAACGGCTTTCTGCGCTAATTCGATCAACGCACGCATGTCCTCAGCACGGGTTTGTCCGTTATTGATGAAGAAGTTGGCATGCTGGGTGCTGATGGTGGCATTGCCGATGCTCTTTCCTTTCAAACCGGCTGCCTCGAGCAAACGCCCGGCTTTGTCTCCCGGCGGGTTCTTAAACATGGAACCCATGCTGGCACCGGGCGGCTGGGAGGCCCGCCGCTGGTTGGAAAATTCTTCCATTTTGCTTTGGATGTCCGCCTGGTTACCGTGCTTCAGCGCCAATTCCGCCGACAGGAGCAGCACAGGCGGATGTTCGCGTTTCAGCAGGCTGGTACGATAGCCTAATTCCAGTTTGCTTACCGGCCAGGTCTGGCGTCCGTATTGGCGATGGAACAATTCCACTGAAATCAGATTCCTGGCCAACTCGCCGCCAAAGGCTCCGGCGTTGCCATAAATTGCTCCGCCCAGGCTTCCGGGGATGGAGGCCGCCCATTCAAAACTGGCCAGTCCCAGGCGGGCTGCCCGCTGGGCGATATCATTGGGGGTGACTCCTGTTTCGGCGTGGACGGTGGGAAGATCGGCCTTTGCGTTGAATTTCAACAGACGGGCCCGGTTGATGATAACCACGCCGCGCACACCCCGGTCGCTGACCAGCACGTTCGAACCGCCGCCCAGCAGGGTGAAAGGCATGTCCATCTTCCACAACTTCTCGGCAGCCTGTTCCATTTCGTCTGCTTTCCGGACGAAAATCAGCACGTCGACCGGGCCGCCGATGCGCGCGGCGGTGTAGCCGGAGAGAGGTACATTCTCCTGCATATTGTCACCGAAGGTAGCGCGCAGTTCAGACAGGCTGGCCGGGTTCATGGGTATCATTCATCCAAATGTTGGCAAAGGTTTGCAAGGGCTGGCAATTAATCCTGTTCAAGAAGGGCAATGATGCGTTTGACCGTGCTTTCAATTTCGCGGTCAGACTTTTGCATTAGCTGATTGTATTTGTTCCATTTTTCCGGATCGGTGTGGGGATCATCCCCAATTACCGACCGCAGAGTCTGCAGAGTCCTTGCTTCGGAATCGGATACTTGTTTCTTCTTATCCATGGCGAATCTCCTTAAAATGGGCCAGCACGTCCGTACTGACCTGGTCAGCATCCCCGGCCGAGAGAACAATCAGAACATCACCGGGGTGAAGATGAGTGATCAGATAATTGCTTACTTTCGGCAAACTGGCGATGAAGTGGGCCGGGCGGGGCATGGCCTCCACGACCTTCTTTGACGAAAAATCCTGTTTCGGTTCGCGCGCCGGGTAGACTTCAGTCACGATGACTTCGTCCGCGATGCCGAATGAATTGGCAAAATCTTCCAGGAGCAACTTGGTACGCGAGTAGGTGTGTGGCTGCCATACGACCCAGAGAGGGCAACGCGGGTAGCGCGAGCGTGCCGCCGCCAGTGTGGCCTGGATTTCGGTTGGGTGGTGCGCGTAGTCATCAATGACAATAATCCCGTTGGCTTCACCCCGTACCTCGAACCGGCGGCCGGTACCTGTGAACTGGCCCAGGGCCTGGGCTGCCTCTTCCAATGGCAGGTCAAGCAAGCTAGTTACGGTCAATGCGGCCAGCGCATTAAGAATATTGTGCTTGCCTGGAACCTGCAATTCAACGATGACCGGCTTGCCGAGCACGCTGGCGTTGAAGGTGAAACCGCCTTTTCCATTGACTGAAATAGTGCTGGTATATGTATCCAGTTCGCGTTCCTCGCTGGCATCTTTACCAGTGTTTTTGGTGGTTTGCTTTAGCCCATAGGCCAGGACGGTTTTGCCCATCTTTTCCGCTTTCGTTAGTAAGGCATATGCACCGGGATCTTCAGCGCAGGCAACCAATACCCCATTGATGGGGAGATGTTGCACAAATTCCATGAAGGCATCCTGGAGATCAGCCAGGGTGGGATAGCAATCCGGGTGATCGTGCTCGATGTTGGTTACCACTTCGATGGTGGGTTTCAAACCCAGGAACATGCGGTCGTACTCATCCGCCTCTATGACGAAGTCTTTGCCCTTTCCGGCCCGGGCATTAACGCCCAGGTTTGCCAATACACCGCCGACAATAAAAGTTGGATCCTGTTTCAGCGTGGACAGCAGCCAGGCAAGCATGGCTGTGGTGGTGGTCTTGCCGTGCGTACCGGCGATGGTAATGCCGGTCTTGCCGTCCATCAGGCTGCCCAGAAAATCAACTCGTTTGGCCACCGGGATTCGGGCGGCCTTTGCAGCCACAACTTCGGAATTGTCATCCGGGATGGCCGAGGAGCGTACCACCAGGTCAGCGCCGACAACGTTCTTGGCGTTGTGGCCGATGTGGATGGTCGCACCCGCAGATTGCAGATCGCGTGTGAACGAAGATTCGACGCGATCAGACCCGCTCACCGTGTGTCCCATTTCGAGCAGGACGCGAGCGATGGCTGAGAGCCCGGTACCACCAATCCCAATCAGATGAATGTGTGTCATAGCCTAGACGAATACCACTATCACAAAAATGAAGGCGACCACCACCGCGAAGTAAATGCCGGGGATACCCAGAAGGTTGGGTGGCATAAAGCGGAGCATGTTATTTGCGATCGTCGCAACGGTCCCGGTTGGAGCAGAGACGATATCTGGAAAAGGATATTTAGAATCTGACATATAAAACCAGATCGTCCCGGCAATCAGATATCCATTGAGCGCTCCGATGACGATACCCAGAATGGCATGTTCCAATCTCTCACGGGTCAACTTGCCTGCGAAACGCTGGAGGTTGACCGTTTGATAACCGAAGAAGACCAACATGATCAGGATGATCGAGCGCATCCAGAAAAGGGTAGAACTCTGTTGAGGCAGGAGCACATCCCTGACAAAAGGCATGTAATGTTCCAGCAGGGCTGTAAAAGCCAGCGCCAGGATCACACTGAAACTGACCAGAATTTCCTTGGCCCAGCCGCGCAACCCGCCGATGACTGCGAACAGAATGACGTACATCCAGAAGACAACCGCCAGACTCATCATGGTCTCTTCTCCTCATCCGGGCAAAGGGCCAGAAGTTGGCGACCGATCTGTGCAGCGGAGTCGGAGTGAGACAGTTGCCGCATGGCGTTGCGCATGGAAGCCAATTTTTGAGGCTGATTGAATAAGTCTTTTATGGTCGGCAGGAGTTGTTCGGATAGTTTTTCATCTTCAAGCAGTACTGCCGCGGCGTGCCGGACCAGGTAATTTGCATTAACTTTTTGGTACCGCCAGGCATGCGGGTAGGGCACCAGTATTGCCGGCAAACCAAAGAGCGGATATTCGCCCAGTGTGGAAGCTCCGGCACGGCTAAGTGCCAGATCGGCCGCAGCCAGTGCGGCGCCCATCTGCTCGTGCAGGTAGGGGAAGGCATGGTAGCGGGCGGAATGGATGCCGGGGATGCCGGAAGTTGAACTCTCCCGGATTGCATCATGGAAAAGTTCTTTCACCTTTTCTTTCACATCCGGCCAATCCAGCTCGCCGGTGAGGTGGACGATCTGCGCAGCCTCGACCAGGGCAGGCAGGTTGGCCAGTATAGCAGCGTTGATCGAACGGGCGCCCTTGCTCCCGCCTGAAACCAGCAGGACGGGGCTTGCTTCGCTCAGGTTGAGTGCCTGGCGGCCTGCCTGGCGTGTCCATTGGGCCAGCTCAGACCGCACCGGGTAGCCGGTCAGGGTGATGCGTTCAGGGTGTCCAAAATAGGAAAGCGAGTCTTCTGCGGTGACAGCAATTTTGTCTGCGAAGCGTGCCAGGGTGTTCAAAGCCAGACCCGGTTCGATATCCGGGACATACAGCAGGCTGGGCACTTTCCACCCGGCCAGAGCCATTGGCACAGCCACGTATCCGCCGGTAAAGAATAGCACATCCGGTTTGAACTCGCGCAGAATGCGCCGGGAAGCCAAAATGCCGCGGCCTACCTGCCGCAGGTTGCCTGGCAAGGTTCGCAGACCAATGCCATGCACTCCGGCTGCCGGGATGGTTCTGTAAGGAATGCCACTTCTCTCAACGAGTTGGGTTTCCATACCGCCTTCTCCACCTATCCAGAGCACTTCGGCATTATCTTTGATGGCTTGCAGCACGGCCAGGGCGGGATACACTCCGCCGCCGGTCCCGCCGGCGCAGATCAACAGTCGCACTATACGACCTCCGTTCTTTGCTTACAGCCGGCACCTTTTGCCCGGACTGGCGCGATATGCTTAAAAGGATACCGATGGCTGTCAGGGTTGATATCAGGTTCGAGCCGCCGGCGCTGACAAATGGCAGGGCATTGCCTGCCACAGGAATAAGACCGATGATCATGGTCATGTTGATGAGTGCTTCTATAATGATCCAGAAGGTTAATCCAGCTGCGATGACCGAACCCAGCAGGTCAGGCGCCCTGGAGGCGATTACCAGGCCGCGCCAGAGTAGAATGCCGTACAGGCCGATCAGGCACAACGCTCCGAACAAGCCCAGTTCTTCCACGATCACAGCGAAAATGCTGTCCGTGGCAGAGAAGGGCAGGCCAATCAACTTGGTGGTGGCATTCCCGATGCCCACCCCGAACAATTTGCCCCGGTAGACTGCTTCCAACGACCACAGGACGTGACTGCTCGACTTGAGCGGGTCCTTGAGACCGGCCAGGTAGGAGGCCATGCGGGCGCGGCCAGTGGAACTGATTTGCACCACCAGCCACCCGGCCACCAGAGCTACTAGGCAGAACAGGATGATCTGGCGTAATTCTCCGCCGGCCAGGAAGAAAAGCAGCCCGCCCAGCAGGAAGATGGTGATGGTCGCGCTCAGATCAGGTTCCAGATAAACCAAGCCTGCGATGCCACCCAGGATGATACCCAGCGGTACCAGACCCAACTGCATGTCATGCAGGTATTCCTGCTTGCTGTAAAGCCAGACTGACAGGTAAAGTATCATGACCAGTTTTGCCAGTTCCGACGGCTGGACCGACCCGCCGAAGAAGGTCCGGATGGCGCCATTGCGCACGTCCCTGGTCAGGAGCACGGCAACCAGAAGGATAACGGCCACCACCATGAGCGGCAGGGCAAAACGGCGATAAAGGTGGTAATCCACCCGCGAGGCCGCGAAGGCAATCAGGATTCCACAAGCCAGGAAGATCAACTGCTTGTTGAACATGAAAGTTTGCGAGCCGTAATTCAAGTATGAAAAATCCGTACTGGCTGAATACAGCATCAACAGGCCGAAAATGCACAATGCAATCACGGTGGCGATCAGGATCAGATCACCCGTGGAAGTTCGCTTGCGACGCTGCGGTGCGGTGATTGGCCGGGCAGGTTGGTTTACGAAAGTTCCGATACCCATTTTCGAAAGGCCTTTCCACGTTCTTCGAAATCATAAAATTGATCAAAACTGGTGCCGCCTGGTGAAAGCAGAACGATACTGCCAGGAGTGGCCATTTTCGCGGCTGCCCGGACTGCTTCCTGCAGGTCTTTGCAGCGGCTCACAGTCAGGGGCAGCGGTCCCACAGCTCGATCCAGGGTTGCGGCAATTTTCTCCGCCGCTTCGCCGAAGATCACCACATGGTCCACGCGCTGGCGCACCAAGTCCGCCAGGTCTTCCCAAGGCAGGTTCTTGTCACGCCCGCCCAACAGCAGCACAATTGGTTCGCTAAAGGAGTTAATGGCTGCCATCGTCCGTTCGGGCGCAGTGGCGATGGAGTCGTTGTACCATTGCGCGCCGTGCCACTCACGCACATATTCCAGCCGGTGGGCCACGCCGCGAAACTCTTCTGCCGCGGAAATCATGGCATCCAATGGGAGACCGGCCGCGTAACCGATGGCGAAGGCTGCCAAAACGTTCATCAAATTATGCGCACCGCGCAATTGAATCTGGTCGCGCCGCAGAAGGGGAATTTCCTCTCCGCCCCGGCGTAAGTGCAGGGTGTCATCTGCCAGGAAAGTGCCATCCTGTTTACCGGAGAACGAACTGGCACCGAAGGAGACCAGCCGGCCGTTCACATTCCGGCGCAGGTTCCACGAACCGTTATCATCGCGGTTCAGTATCGCAGTGCTATCTGCCTGCTGGAATTCCAGGATGCGACGCTTGACGGCGTTATAGACTTCCATCGTGCCATGCCGGTCGAGGTGGTTGGGCGTGATGTTCAGAATGGCCGCCACATCCGGTGAAACGGTCATCTGTTCGAGTTGAAAGCTGGATATTTCCAGAATTGCCAGGGCATCGGGTGCCATCCCGTCCACGTAATTAAGCAAGGGATCGCCGATATTGCCGCCCACAAAGGTTTTATCGCTATCGGCTTTTTTTGCCATCTGCCCGACCAGTGTGGTGGTGGTGGTCTTCCCGGCGGAACCCGTGATGCCAACCGTCCGGCAGGGGGCCACTTCCATAAAGATTTGCGTATCGTTGGTCAACGGAATGCCATGTTCCACAGCACCGGCCACCAAAGGGTTGTCCAGCGGGATGCCACCGGAGATGCACAGAATATCGGTCTTATCGAGCAACTCAACCGGATGGCTGCCCAGTACCCAATTTACGGGAATGTCGGCCAGGGCGGAGCGGGCCGCAGCCATTTCCTCGGCGCTGCGGCGGTCGTTCACGGTCACGATGGCGCCATGACGCGCCAACCAGCGCGCCGCTGCCTGTCCCTGGCGGGCGCCTCCCAGAATGACAACACGTTTGCCGTTCCAATCCGTTTTTTGTGCCATGGTTACACTAATATCAGTCCAATACCGAGCATGCCTGCAATCAGGCCGATCAGCCAGAAACGCTGCACGATTTGCATCTCTGACCAGCCAAGCAGTTCGAAATGCAGGTGGATGGGCGCCATTTTGAAGAAGCGCCGCCCATGGGTCATTCTGAAATAAGCGATCTGGATAATGTCACTCAATGCTTCACTGACCGGGATCACCGCGATGACCGGTAGCAGAGCCCACTGCCCGGTCATCAGGGCAATCACTCCGATCGTCGCGCCCAGCGAAAGGCTGCCGGTATCGCCCATGAAAAGTTCGGCGGGGTGAACGTTGAACCAAAGGAAGCCAAACAGCGCTCCTACCATGGTAAAACAAAACCGGCCGACAAAAACCTGTCCCTGAATCAAGGCGATCCCGCCATAGGCTGCGAAGATGGTGGCAGAGATCAGTCCGGCCAGTCCATCCAGCCCATCCGTGAAGTTGACTGCGTTCGACATGGCAACGATCACGAAGGCCGCAACCGGGATGTACAACCAGCCCAATTTGATCTGGAAGTTTATTCCCGGCAGATACATTTCTGGTACTTTAAGCATGTATTTCAACACCACTGCAAATCCAAGCCCAAGTAAGATCTGCACGGCGAATTTGGTGCGGATGCGCATCCCTTCACCGATGCGTTTGCCTTTGACGCCTTGCCAATCATCAATTGCACCCAGCACGGCGAAGCTGACCATGGCAAGCAATGGCACCAGTACCGACTGCCCCAGGATCCGCATTCCGATCAGGCTGGCAGCATTCAACAGCACGGTAATCAGAACGACCGGGATGATGATCATCACACCGCCCATGGTGGGCGTACCCATCTTGACGAAATGCTTGTCGGGTTCATCCACACGGATCTGCTTGCCAACCTTGAAATGGCGCAGGATGCGCAGCAACGGTCCGCCCCAGATGACGGTCATCATGAAAACCAATCCGGCCAGGCTCATGGCAAGAGCGGTGTCGTTCATGAAGGGACCTCCAGGGCGTTGACGATGCGGTCCATGTGGATGCCATGCGAGCCTTTGACCAGAACCACGTCTTTCTCGGTCAGGGACTTCTGCAAATACGAGATGGCTTCGTCGGTGTTCTCAAATTCCATGATTTTCCCGGCCAGCATGCCTGCCCAGCGAGCCGCAGTTGCGATCTGGTGTCCGAGTGTTCCGATCGTGACCAGTGCATCGGCCACTTCGGCGGCCCGCACACCCACGATCTCATGCCCCTGCTTTTCGTACTGGCCGAGTTCTAGCATATCGCCCAGCACGGCCACTTTGTGGCCATCCAATTCGGCCAGCAGGTTGAGCGCTGCCAGCATGGATTCCGGGGAGGCATTGTAGGTGTCATCGAGCATCAGCGCACCACTTTCGCTCCGGACAGCGGTCAGGCGCAGCTGCGTGTGTCCCTGGCGCAGGCCGTCGATGATCTCCTGCCAGGTCAGGTTGTCAGCCAGACCAACCGCCGCGGCGCGTAAAGCCGTATGGACGGAATGTTGTCCGATCATCGGGATGTGAACATGCAGGGTTTCATGCCGGAAGTGCAACTGGAAGCGGATGCCTTCCAATCCCAGACCTTCCACATTGTCGGCCCACAGGTCAGCCTCCGGATCGAGCCCGTAGAAGAAGACGCGCGCCTTGGTCAGTTCGGCCATTTTGGAAACCCATGGGTCATCCAGGTTGAGGATGGCAACACCGTCGCCGGGCAGGGCCTGAACCAATTCAGATTTGCCCCGGAAGATGGCTTTCTGGGACCCCGCCCGTTCCGCATGGACGGTTCCGATATTGGTGACCACGCCAATTTTTGGCAGGGCAATCTCGCATAACAGGGCAATTTCACCCGGAACGTAAAAACCCATTTCCAAAACGGCCCGCTCGTAGCCGGCACTGAGTTTCAGGATGGTCAGTGGCAGGCCGATTTCGTTATTCATGTTACCGGGGCTTTTCAATGTCCGGTAGCGCTGGCTGAGCACTTCGTAGACAACTTCTTTGGTGGTGGACTTGCCGACGCTGCCAGTGATACCCACCACACTCAAATCCAGTTTACGCCTCCAGAAGCGGGCAATTTGCTGCAATGCAGAGAGCGTGTTTTCGACCAGCAGACAGATGGGCGCATTCATGTCGGGCGGGAAGGAAATTTCCTGGCCGGTCTGCAGGCTGACTGTCTGGTAATCTCCGTTGATTTTGTGCTGGATTAAAGCAAATGAGGCCCCGCGCTGGAAAGCATCCGCGACGAAGTCATGGCCGTCCAGGTGTTCACCGGGCAGCGCCACGAAAAGTCCGCCGGGGATGGCCAGACGCGAATCCACCGCCGCCTCGGTGATTACTGTGCTCGCCTGGGCGGGGCGGATGTTCGTCAGGGCCTCAGTTACATCTGCCAGCGTAAGCATCAAACCTCATTGTCCGGTAGTTTGGGCTACTGCCACATCGGGCGGTATGCCCATTAAAACCACCAGTTTCTCGATGACCTGTTTGAAAATTGGGGCGGCTACCACAGAGGCGGCCTTGTTGCTCTGCGGTTTCTCCAGCCACACATACACGAGGAAACGGGGATTATCTATTGGACCCCAACCAATGAACGAGGCATTGATGTTAACAGGGTCGTATCCGGTGCTGGTGGGGATCTGGGCCGTGCCGGTTTTTCCGGCGATGGAATAGCCGCCGAGAAGCGCTGTGGAGCTTTCTTTTAGCAATGAGTCGTGCAGCATGTTGGTGATGATGTGGGCGGTATCGGCAGAGATGGGATTGCCAACGATGTGCGTTGCCATGTCACTCTGGTGGCCATCACGTACCTCGGCCAAAAGCACGTGTGGGTAGACCATTTGCCCGTTATTGGCCAGTGCAGAGGCTGCCATGACCATCTGGATGGGGGTGATGGCCACACCCTGGCCGAAGGCGTTCGTGCCCAGGTCGACCGGCGTCCAATCGCCATCGCCAGGGAGTTTCTGTCGCCCGGGGACCTCGCCAGCCAGGTCAATGCCGGTTAGTTGGCCGAGGCCGAACCGCTGCATATATGAATAGAAGGCGTTATTACCCATCTTGGTGGAGACCCAGGCCAGGCAGACATTCAGAGAGTTTGCCAGGCAGCCGGTCATATCCTGGTAACCCCAGGCACCGTTGTCCCAGTCGTGGATGGGAACACCCCCGACAACAATTGTACCGGTATCAAGAAAAATGGTACCGGGCTTGATCGTGCCGTTATCCAGGGCGGAGGCCATGGTAAAGATTTTGGCCACGGAACCGGGTTCGTATGCTTCGCTGATGGCCCGGTTAAATGGTGTTTCGCCCGGGAAGATCTGGCTCACCTGGGTGTAATCGTTCAGGTTCATGCGCGGGGTGGAAGACATGGCCAGAATTTCACCGGTTTTGGGATCCATGACAATGATGGTTCCGGATGCGGCGCCTGTGCTTACCAGAGCGTCATCTAGGATTTTTTCCACCGAGGCTTGGATTTCCCGGTCGATCGTCAGGATGAGGGTCTGGCCGGGCTCTATCTGGGGGTAGTCCACTGCCTGGCGTGGGTCAGCCGGGACGAGCTTGGTTACCGGTATGCCAGCCAGGATGTTGTCATATTTCTCTTCCACCCCCATGTAGCCGTGGTTGTCCCGCGTCACATAGCCGATTATGGTGGAAGCCAGGTCGTTTTCGGGGTAGCTGCGCATCAGGTGTGCTGTGAAATGCACGGCATCCAGGTTGGGACCGCTCGGATTGGCCTGGTCATTTTTCTGCAATGTCATCAATTGGTCGGCCTGGTCGGGAGCAACGTAATCTTCGAGGGTGATGTACTGGGCGCCTGCGGGGGCGGTCGTCATTCTTGACAGGGCATCGGCGGGGTCCATGCCCAGCGCCGACTGGGCGGCCAATGCGATATCATTCTCCATTTTTAAAGAGGCATCTTTGGCATTTGGCAAGGCGGTCAGGTCCACGCCAATCTCATAGACGGTCTTGTTCCCGGCCAGCAGGTTGCCATTCCTGTCGTAAATTTCGCCGCGCGCCGGATAGAAAGTTTTCCAGATATATGCGCCCTGCCCGATGACCCCGGCAACCTCCGGACTGTTCTGGATACGGACAATTTGTACCAAAATGGAAGCGCCGATCAAACCCAGCGTAATGGCTACGGTCAGGTAACGCCAATAGGAGAATTTTCTCATTGTTGGCCTCCGGTGGAGGCGGAAGCGACAAGTGTACGAGTGATCCAATCGAACAGCGATTCGGTGTAGGCGGGCAGCAGCACAGGCGCCTGCGACTGGCCCTGGTTATCAGCCTCCGGTTGGGACATATCCACGGATGTCTGCGGTACATAACCGGGAACAACCACATAAGTGATGGTTCCAGGGTCGACGGGCTTGAAGCCCTTGGCTTCCGCCCTTTGTTGCATCGAGGCTACCGAGGTCAGCCCGGCCAGGAGTGTTTCCTGATCGGAATTCGAACGCTGGTCATCTATCAGCTGGTTCTGGAGTAATTGGATTTCGCGCCCTGCCAGGGTGGCGCGGACGGTGATATTCAGGTATATGCCCGCCACCATGGACACTGCTACCAGCCCAAGCAGAAAAAGGCCGATCCACTGGCGTTGCACCCGCCAATGGGCCTGACGAACATGTTGGACGATTTGCGTGACATTTTCCATGTTTAGTCCATTGCTAACCGATAGTCGGACGAGCTACTGCACTTCCGTTCTGCCTGCACAAGCCTGTTTTGGACAACCTTCAGGGGTCCGCAGGTACTTGCGAGCCAACACCCATTGGCTTATGTTTCTTGTAATTTCTCCGCCACCCTCAGCTTGGCGCTGCGGGCCCGCGAATTCTGATTTATTTCCTCTTCGGTCGGCGTAATGGGCCGCCGGGTAATTTCCAAGATACTCGCTTTATGTCCGCACGTGCACACCGGTTGCCGGGGAGGGCAGATGCAGTCCCTGCTTTCCAGACGGAAGAACTCTTTAACCAGTCGGTCCTCCAGCGAATGGAAGCTGATGACCGCCAGTCTGCCACCCGCAGCCAGGGATTGCATTGCCAGTGGCAGGGTTTTCTCCAACGATTCCAATTCGCCGTTGACTGCGATCCGCAGGGCCTGGAAGGTCTGCGTGGCAGGGTGGTGGGGACCGTGGCGGCCGGTGGCTTTCTCGATTACATCCGCCAGTTGCCGGGTGCCGCTGATCGGCCGGGCCCGCTGGATGGCATGGGCGATGCGCCGGGAAGCGCGTTCCTCGCCGTAACGGAAAAGCACATCCACCAATTCGTCCTCCGGCCAGGTGTTGACAATTTCAGCGGCGGTCAGCGGGTTGGACGGGTCGAAGCGCATGTCCAGGGGCCCATCGGCCAGGAAGGAGAAACCCCGTTCCGGCGTATCGAACTGCATCGAGGAGGCGCCCAGGTCAAGCAGGATGCCGTCCACTTTATTCCAGCCGAGAGCGGCCAGTTGGCTGGGCAGGCTGGTGTAGGAGGCCCTTTTTAAGAAGGCGCGCTCCCCGAAGGGAGCGAGGTTCTGGCGGGCTAATTCGAGCGCCTGTGGGTCCATATCCAGTCCGAGCAGCTTGCCGCCAGGCTCGCTGCCAGCTAGCAAACCGGCCGCGTGACCACCTGCCCCGAGTGTCCCATCCACATAGAACCCTGTCCTGTTCGGGCGTAAAGCGTGTATAATCTCTTGGTAAAGTACAGGTTGGTGCGGCAGTACCATCTTAGCGGGTTCTCAGATCGAGCAATGAAAAGCGCTTGGCATTTACATCTGCGTTGATTTCATCCTGCTTTTTCTGCCAGAGTTCTGCCGACCAGATTTCGAAGGTTTCGCCCACCCCAACGAAAACAACCTCGGATTTCAACCCGGCATAATCGCGCAGGTTTGGGCTGAGCAGGATACGACCGGCGCCATCCGGCGTCACCTGCAGGGCGTTGCCCAGAATGATTTCGCGCAG
>Ga0116112_1000676_pt1 | contig 25853 bp, 23 predicted proteins | sample June2015DPH_8_15_FD_89721 | JGI IMG/M metagenome (GOLD analysis project Ga0116112, IMG submission 89721) | Peatland microbial communities from SPRUCE experiment site at the Marcell Experimental Forest, Minnesota, USA - June2015DPH_8_150 | ecosystem: Environmental > Terrestrial > Soil > Wetlands... | reverse complement strand
GCCAGCTTGGCCGGATCGCTCGGCGCAGTGTTGGGATCAATTTTTACCTGACCCACCGAAGCCCGCGCCGCGGTGATTTCCGTCAGTGTGGATTTCTCGAAGTTGGCCGCGCCGGAAACGGTCGCGACGAGATTGGGGATGAGGTCGGCCCGGCGTTGATAGACGTTTTGGACCTGCGCCCATTGGCTGTTCACCGCCTGCGACAATTTGACAAGATGGTTGTAACTGACCCCGGCCACCGCCACCACAACAAAAACCAGAAAGGCAAGCACGAGCAGCACACCCAGAATAATTGCGAGCTTTTTCATAATGATATCCCAGTTTAACTCTTGCCTCCGGGGTAACAATTATAAAATCCGGCTAAATGAATAATCAACCAGGCCTTGCTGGCTTGCTAACAGAAGTTCCCCTTTGTCCGTCCCGGTTGTCGGTTCAAAAAATAGCAGCCGACGTGAGCCGGTTCTGACTTCCCTGATGGAAAAATGGAGCAGACTCATCCCGCCTCGCGGGACTGTTACAAGATTTATGGGGAGTCAGCGTTTGGATTTTTGTCCTGGCCAGGGAAAGCGCCAAACATTTCCCGGGCGATGACCCCGTCGGACACCTTTGTCACCGCGCCAGTCATGCGAATCGAAAAGTCGCCGCTGATTTCGATGGCGATGACGCCGCCGGGCATGTGGACGGAAATCTCGCGGTCACACAGGCCAAGCCGGTGCGCCACTGCCGCCGCGGCGCTGCTGCTGCTGCCGCTCGCCAGCGTGTAACCCGCCCCGCGTTCCCAGATTTCAATCTGGATATTTTTCCGGTCGAGCACTTTCATGAGCTGCACGTTGATGCGGTTCGGAAAACGGAGGTGCGTTTCCAGCAACGGGCCGATTTGCCTCGCCAGATCGGCGCTGATTTTCGGCAGCGGCAGCACGCAATGCGGATTGCCAATCGTCGCCGCGCAGAAATTGAATTGCTGTCCGCGCAGATGAATCGGTTCGTTGATGACTTCGCGGCGCGGGCCGGCCACGGGAATTTCGTCGCTCCAGAAACTGACCCGGCCCATCTCGACGCGCACGGTTTTGCCGCGGTCCATGACCATGGCCTGCACGAGGCCGCCGGGCGTTTCGAGGACGAATTCGTCCTTGCCGACCAGCTTACGGTCCCACAGATAACGCGAAAAAATCCGCAGGCCGTTCCCGCTTTTTTCCGCCTCGCTGCCGTCCGGATTAAAAATGCGGAGCGCGAACTTTGCCGTTTTTGAAGGAAGTGGCCCGAGCAAAATGCCGTCCGAGCCGATGCCGTAATTGCGATGGCAAATCACCTTGACCTGTGCTGTCGTCAGCGGCGACGGCAGGTTCTTCGGGTCAATGACAATGTAGTCATTGCCAAGTGCATGATATTTTGTGAAAGCAAAACGCATCGCCGACAGAATACCGTGCCACGCGCGAAGCGCAAAACAGAATAGTGGCACAGGCCTCTGGCTTGTGTGTGCTGGTCACAGGCGGGACGCCTGCGCTACGTTTAAAAGGTCACCCGCCCGTTTTGCCGTCGCGTTTCGCTTCTTCCGCATGAAACTTGTGGAGAAAGCGATGAAAGGCGGGCGCAAAAACGATTCCGATGCTCGTAAGAAACGCCAGGCCGCTGAACAGCGCGTAGCAACCGGCGAAAATTTTCCCCGCATCGGTTTGCAGCGACGACAACGGCCCCATGCCGGACAAAATCATGGCTGCGTTGACGAAGGCGTCCACCCATGACATGGGCTCAAAAGCGCGGTAGCCAACCATCCCGATGCCGAGCGCGACCGCGATGACCAGCAGGGCAACGCACGCACTCCGCGCCATGCGCGCATAAAATTGGCGACGCGGCAGCAACGGTTTTGAGCGATGCTCGAACATAAAGGTTTAAGACATATTTTCAAAATGGGTTTGCCGTGTCCAGCGCCGTAGGCGCGAAATGTTTGTAGTTCTTGTGTTTCATTAACATCACAAGCTCCGTAGGAGCGGCATCGTCGGGAAGTTGGAATTCAGGCTTTGGCTTGTGCAGGCAGCGGACACGCTGATCCAGGCTGCGCCGGAGGCTTCCCCGAGGCGAGAGCATGAACTCTAACAAGATGGAATATGCCGCCCCGATGGGGCTGGAGATGGATTTGGCTTTGGGGGACTACAAAGATGTCGCGCCTACGGCGCTGTTTTTGAAAACACGTTCTGGCGTATACTTAACTGAGCCGGCTTACTTCGTCGTTTGAACGCTGCCAACCAGTTCGCGCACGCTCTGAATGCTCTTCCTTGGTCCTGCAAAAAAGTCTTGACCCGTAAGATTACTGATGTAATCTATACACGCTTACAACTGTAATCGAAAGAACGCGCGATGAAAAGAGTTCCAAAAATTTCCGCAACCGAGTGGGAAGTCATGAAAGTGGTGTGGGCCCGGACGCCGTGTTCTGCGGGCGAGATTATCACGGCACTCGTCAACACCGATCCCTCCTGGCATCCCAAGACCATCAAGACTTTTCTGAACCGGCTGGTCGGGAAGAAGGCGCTGGGCTTTCGGAAGGAGGGCCGCGCCTATTTCTATCGTCCGCTGGTGACCGAAAGGGAGTGTGTCAATGCGGCAAGCGAAACGTTTCTGGAGCGGGTCTTTGGTGGCGCGCTCCAGCCCATGCTGGCGCATTTCGTCGAACGCAAAAAACTGTCAACCGAAGAAATTCGCGAGCTGAAAAAGCTGCTCGAAGAAAAGGAGTCGTGATCATGCAACCTCTTTTGGACACCACTGGTCCGTTTCTCGTCTGGCTTTGGCGCGCTTCGTGGCAGGCTTCGGTGTTGATCGTGCTGGTGCTGCTGGCGCAATGGCTGCTCCGCCGGCAGCTCGCGCCGCGATGGCGCCATGCGCTCTGGCTGCTGGTCGTGATCCGGCTGGCCCTGCCGTGGGCGCCGGAGAGCCGGGTCAGCCTTTTCAACTGGTTTCATGTGCTGTCGCCAGCGCCATCCGCTTCATCGCAGACCTTGAAATCGCCGGCAGCGGATGCGGAGGAGCAGTCGGACGCCAGTCTTGCCGTTGCGCCCACCACTTCCGCGCTGCAATTTCCGTGGCGAACCGGGCTGGCCGGACTCTGGCTGGCGGGTGTGGTGGTACTGCCGGCCTGGCTGTTTGTCACCAACCGCCGGCTGGGAGGGAGAATCCGGCGGCAACGGCCGGTGACCAACACGACCGTGCTGGATTTGCTGGAGGACTGCAAACAGGAGATGGGGGTATGCACGCCGTTGACGCTCATCGAGACTTCCGCCGTGGCCAGCCCGTCGCTGTATGGTTTCATCCGGCCGCGGCTGCTCCTGCCGGCTGGATTCACACAAAGTTTCTCCCTGCCGGAGTTGCGTTACGTGTTTCTGCACGAACTGGGCCACGTCAAGCGCGGGGATATCCTGTTGAACTGGTTGACGACCGCGCTGCTGATTCTGCACTGGTTCAATCCGGTGGTCTGGTACGCGTTCAGCCGGATGCAGGCAGACCGGGAACTGGCCTGTGACGCCCTGGCCCTTTCGCACACCAAAGAAGCGGAGAATCAATCCTATGGGCAGACGATCATCAAGCTGCTCGAAAGTTTTTGTCGCCCGGCCCGGTCGCCGGGCATGGTCGGAATACTGGAAAACAAAAACCAAATGAAAAGGAGGATCAACATGATAGCAAAATTCAAGAAAACCAACCGTTGGCCGGTGGCGGCAATCATGGCGTTCGCCGGTCTGGCCATGATCACATTGACCGACGCGCAGTCAGCGCCCGGTGCCGGGACATCCGGCGCGGACACGGCGGACAAACAAGGTCCACCGAACATCGTCGCCACGTCTCCGCGGGTTGGAGAAACGGACGTTGATCCGGCCACCGCGGAGATTACCGTCACCTTCGACCGTGACATGGGAGGCGGTTGCTCCTGGACCGGGGGCGGGCCGGAATATCCCCAAAGTCCCGAGGGGAAGAAAGCAGTCTGGCGTGACAAGCGCACCTGTGTTCTACCCGTCAAGCTCGAGGCCGGGCATTACTACCGGGTTGGCATCAACTCCCAGAGCTACCAGAACTTCAAGAGTGCGAATGGCGTGCCCGCCAGACCGTCAGCCATCTACTTCACCACCCAGGGAGCGAGCGAGGATCTAAAACAAAAGACCTCCAAACCTCAAATTGTTGGCCTCACTCCGCGGAACGGAGCCAAGGACGTGGATCCGAATCTCACGGAACTTCGCGTCACCTTCAATGTCGCGATGGGAGAAGGCTGCTCCTGGACCGGCGGCGGACCCGATTTCCCCAAAATCCCCGAAGGAAAGAAGGTGTACTGGACCGATGACCACAAGACCTGTGTGCTGCCGGTTGAACTCCAACCGGGCAAGGTCTATTGGCTGGGCCTCAACAGTCCATCCCACAAGAATTTTCAAAGCACCGGCGGCGTGCCGCTGGATCCGGTCCGCTACACTTTCAGGACGAAAGACAACTGACACGCAGGGGGGTGGGGAATTTGTCCTTCGGACATACAGCGGTCTGGGTGGTGGAAATTTGGTTGAGCCGCCCGGCCGCGAGTGCCCGGCGAGGCTGTCTCAGAATGTCTTCCACCTTTCAGGATTACTTCCCAGCCTGAACGCTGCCAACCAGCTCGCGCGCGTTCTGGATGCCTTTCCGTTGCATGAACTCGTGGATGCCGGCAATCACCTGCAACGCGGTCTGCGGCTCGTAGAAATTCGCCGTACCGACCGCCACCGCCGTTGCGCCCGCCATCATAAACTCAATCGCGTCCGCCACGTTCTGGATGCCGCCCATGCCGATGATGGGAATCTTTACCGCCTGCGCCGCTTCCCAGACCAGCTTGATGGCAATCGGCTTGATGCATGGGCCGGTCAAACCGCCGGTGACGTTCGCCAGTTTCGGTTTGCGCTTTTCAATGTCAATCGCCATGGCCGGGTAACTGTTCATGATGGCCAGCGCGTCACCGCCGGCGTCTTCCGCTGCCTTGGCGTAGGGTGCGATGCTGACGACGTTTGGGCTCATCTTGGTGATGAGCGGCAGCTTCGTTGCTTTGCGGCACGCAGCAACAACTTGCGCGAGCAGTTTCACGTCGGTCCCGAATTGCGAACCGCCTTCCTTGATGTTCGGGCAGGAGACGTTGAGTTCCAGCGCGCCGACGCCGCCGAGGGCGTCGAAGCGCTGCGCCACTTCGGCGTATTCTTCGATGGTCGTGCCCCAGATGTTGATGATGGTCGGCACTTTCAAGGTCTTGAGGAACGGCCAGTATTTTTTAATGAAGCCGTCCACGCCCGGCCCTTGCAGGCCGATGGCGTTGATAAGGCCGCTGGCGACCTCGACCGTGCGCGGCGTCGGGTTGCCGCGAACGGGGTTCAGGCAGATGCCTTTCACCACCACCGCGCCGAGCTGGTTCAAGTCGAGCAGTTGTGCATATTCGACGCCATAACCGAACGTGCCCGAGGCGACCATCACCGGGTTTTGCAGCGTCAATTTACCGATTCGAACGGAGAGATTCACGCCGGAATCAGCTTTTGAGACTTTGAACTTTGAACTTTGAACTTTGGACTTCACTTGGCAAAACTTACCGGTTCAATCCCGACAACTCAATTCGCAAACAATAAACTTGATTTGCATCACCCGTGCTTAAAAATGAAATGTGCAGCCAATCAGAGCAACCATGAATATGCACTCTTTCTTTAGCCGACACTGCCACTCCCCAATTCTCCGCCGTTCCACCGTCATGCTGGTCGCGCTAGTTTGGAGCAGCCTTGCCTTCTGCGGCGAGATTCATGATGCAGCTGGCGGTGGCGACTTGGAAAAGGTTAAGGCGCTGCTAAGAGACAATCCTGATTTGGTTTTCAGCAAAGACGAAGACGGCCTAACGCCTCTGCACTGGGCAGCTTATAGTGGCCAGAAGGGCGTGGTAGAATTGCTGCTGGCCAACAAAGCCGAGGTCAATGCCACCAAGAATGATGACGGAGCGACGCCTTTGCATCTGGCGGCGTTTATGGGACACAAGGACGTGGTGGAATTGCTGCTGGCCAACAAAGCCGAGGTCGATGCCAAAGCCACGGATGGCCGGACAGCATTGTTCCTAGCGGCGAGGTTCGGGCGCAAGGACGTGGTGGAATTACTGCTGGCCAACAAGGCCGAGGTCAATGCCAAAAACAATGGCGGCTACACGCCTTTGCATGTCGCGGAAAATAGGGACGTGGTGGAATTGCTGCTGGCCAACAAGGCCGAGGTCAATGCAAAAGACAACGAAGGCAAGACGCCTTTGCACATAGCGGCGGGGTTCGGGCGCAAGGACGTGGCGGAATTGTTGCTGGCCAAAAAGGCTGAGATCAATGCCAAGGACAAAAACGGCGTGACGCCTTTGGCTTTTGCGGTAGATAAAGGCCACAAGGACTTGGCAGAACTGCTGCGTCAGCATGGCGGACACGAATAGACCGTACGGAACCGGAATTTACACCCTTTTCACCAGCAAGCCCCTATGAAAACAATAACAATCAGACACATAACCTCGGCCATTCTGGTCGCACTCCTCCTAACGTCATGCAGCAATCCAGAAGGCGACTTCAAGAAAGCCGAGCAGGCCAACACCGAGCAGGCTTTCAACGCGTTCATTCAAAAGCATCCGGACAGTCCGCTGGTGGTGCAAGCCAGGGCACACATTGAAACGCTCGCCTTTAAGTCCGCGCAAACCGCAAACAACCCCGCCGCATGGGAAGCGTTTCTTCAGAAATACCCACAGTCCACGAACGCTCAATTTGCCCACATAGCAATCGAGAAGCTTGATTACGAGGGTGCAATCAAAACTGACGTGATTGCTTCTTACGAAGCGTTCCTTTCCAAATATCCCAAATCTGAGCGAATCAGCGAAATTGAACGGCGGCTGGAACCTAAATTGGAGGAGCGTGATTGGAAATTAACTCAACAAATAAATGACACGATAGCATATCGCGAATTTCTGACAAAGCATCCACAATCCTCGCACATCCGCTCCTTTGTTGTGACGTTTGAAGGCAGGATAATCAATGACGCATTCTTAGTTGCTGCAATCGAGGAAGGGCACGCCCAAATGAATCTTCTCACGATTCCAGAAGCTCAAGGACTTGGAATAGGACAGCTTAGTGAAGACGACAAGCATGTCCGATATGAAGCTCCGAACCGTAAAACGAAATGGAAAGTGCTTTGTGTAAAGGATGGGACTGGATATCGAATCATTGCTGCAGAAGTATCAAAGTAAAAGTCCTATCGATCAGAAAAGGTGTCGGTCCGGAGTATTGAAACAATTCTTCCTTGCCGTAGAGCAACAACCCACTTTTCGGGACAAGGCCAAGTTATTTCGTGATCTCCCACACAATCTTTTGCGAATCAAACACCGGGCCTTCGGTGCAGGTGCGCTGATATTCCCAACCGCCGCCGGTCTTGACCGGAATCACGCACGTCAGGCAGACGCCGACACCGCAGCACATGTGTTCATCCATCGAAAGTTCCGCTGGCACATTGAATTCTTCGGCAATCTTGCCGACCGCCTTCAGCATTCCCGTTGGGCCGCAGGCAAACAGCTTGCGTCCGGACTTTTTGCGTTTCAGTTCGGCCTGCAAAGGTCTCGTCACAAGCCCTTTTTCGCCGTGGCTGCCATCTTCGGTAGTCACGCGCACGTCCCAGCCGAGCGCGTGAAATTCCTTTTCGCACAAAATGTCCACGCGCCGCCGGCCGCCGACGAATACGATGCCTTTCTGCGGCGAGCGTTGCGCCAGCAGATACATCGCTGCCATGCCGTAACCGCCCGCGACGAGCAAGGGCGATTCGCCGCCAGGTTTGGGAATGGTGAATCCGTGGCCAAGCGGCGCGATGACGCTGAATTCCCCGCCGGGACCCATCCGCGACAAGGCCTCAGTGCCTTTGCCTACGGTTTTGTAGAGGATGGAAAAGGTATCGCCTTCAACTTGAAAAATGCTGAAAGGCCGGCGCAGCAGGGCATCCTTCATCGTCGGGATGCGGACGTGGGCGAACTGGCCCGGTTGAATGAGCGGGGCGATTTGCGGGGTGCGCAGCACGAGCCGGAAATAGGAATCGGTATCGCGCTCGTTGGAAACAATCTGGACGGTTTGCTCAAGCATGGCCGGCGTTCTTCGCGTCTTGCGGTGAAAGTTCCATGCCCAGGTGCGGCCGGCCATCCACGTCGCCTTTCTCCCGAGCGCCGGCACGTTCGCGGATTTTTCGATACGTGGCGAGAGCGAGCAGCGGCCAAGCGTTGCGATACATGTCGTATTTCAGGTAGAAAACCTTCGGGAAACCGGTGCCGGTGGTTTCGTCTTCCGTCCACGAGCCGTCGGGATTTTGCGTGCGAATCAAATACTCGATGCCGCGCTTGAGCGCGGGATTTTCCGGGTCGTCGAACGCGCACAAGCCCATGACGGCCCAGGCGGTTTGCGAGGCGGTGCTGGGCCCCTGGCCCTTGAAAACCGGGTCGTCGTAAGTGTTGCAACGTTCGCCCCAGCCGCCGTCCTCGTGCTGGACATCTTCGAGCCAGGCGCGCGCTTTGAGCAGCCACGGCTGGTTCATGTCAATGTTCATTGCGCGCAGTCCGCGCAAGACCTGCCAGGTGCCGTAAATGTAATTCACGCCCCAGCGGCCATACCAGGAACCGTCGGCTTCCTGATGTTCGCGAATGAACTGCAACGCCTCCTTCACCTGCGGGTGATCGGTTTTCCAGCCTTCGTAGCCGAGCAATTCCAGGATGCGCGCGGTGATGTCGGCGCATTCGGGGTCGAGCATGGCGTTGTGGTCGGCGAACGGCACCTTTTCCAGGATGTTTTTCGTGCAATCCTTGTCGAACGACGCCCAGCCGCCGTCTTTGCATTGAAAGCTCATCATCCATTTCAGGCCGCGTTGAAAACATTCGTCGCGTTTCTTCGGGTTGTCCGTCGGAATTTTGCGCAGCGCGAGCAGCACCATCGCCGTGTCGTCCACGTCGGGATTCCATTTGTTGTTGAATTCGAAAACCCAGCCGCTCGGCTCGACCTTCGCGTCATTCTTGTGAATCCAGTCGCCGTAAAAGCGAATCTTGCGTTCCATCAGCCACTCGGCGGCGCGTTTGAGCGCCGGATGGTTCTCGAAAATGCCGGATTCGTGCAGGCAGACCATGACGATGGCGGTGTCCCAGACCGGCGAAAAACACGGCTCGATGCGCACACTGTCGGCGGTTTCGTGTTCGAGTTTCTTCAATTCGCGTTCGGCGCGGACGACTTCCGGATGATCATCCGGGTAGCCGAGCGCCCGGAGGGCGATGACTGAGTTGAGCATGGCCGGGAAAATCGCGGCCAGGCCGTCCGAGCCCTCGAACCGTTCGAGCATCCACTGCTCGGCCTTTTTGAGCGCGGCCTTGCGGAACGGGTGGATGTTGTGTTCGGCGAACCACTCGGCGAATTTGTGCAGGCGGTCGAGCCAGAGGAAAAAGTTCCGCCACGAAACCGTCTCCGGATCGGGCGCGAGGGCGAGGTCGCGTTCGTGGTAGCCTTCGGGGTAAAGTTCATCCAAATCCACCGGCACCGGCCGCGTGGGTTTGAAATGGTTGATGATGGCCAGCGGCACGAGCATGGCGCGCGACCAGTTGCTCATGTCCCAGAAATTCACATGAAACCATTTGCCGATGAGCAGCACTTCGGAGGGGATCGTTGGAACATATTCCCACGGAAAGAGGCCGATCAATGCCAGGTACAGTTTGAAAAAGGTGTTTATGCGCGGCACGCCACCGAGGGACAACGCCACTTCGCGGGCGCGCAACATGCGCCAATTGGTGATGCGCACGCCGGCGAGTTTGAGCGCAAGGTAGGCCTTGATGGTGGCGTTCACCTCCGATGGGCCGCCGTAGTAGGTGTTCCAGCCGCCGCCGGGCAATTGCATGGAGAAGATGTGGTTGACGGCCTTGCGCTGCCATTCCTTGTCCACCTTGCCGGCCCAATGATGATAGATCACCGTGTCGGACACGAGCGTGGAATCCACCATCAATTCGCCGATCCAGTAGCCTTCAGGACGCTGCAAACCGAGCAAATTTTCCTGCGCCCGCAGAATGGCGGTTCCCAAATCTCCAGCCAAACCGGTTTGCAGCCTGGCAGCCGAAGGCGACTGCGCCGGATGAACCCTTGGGCCTCGTTCACTCACGCCTACACTCTGCGAACTCGCCCTTAAACTGTAAAGTTTTTAGTGCGGAAGCGTAAATCGGCCTTTCTTTTTGTTGTGGACAAGCCCGGTCAACTTCAATAATTCAGAGACAGCGTTTGATTATAGAGCGGCAACCAAACTTATGAACTACAAGATTGCTCGTTATGGCTGGCTGCCGGATTTGCCGGACCATCGCGACCAGCTCTATGGTGCGCCCGTTGAGCTGGCCGCCGCACCGCCGGCAAAAGTGGACCTGCGCGCGGAGTGTCCGCCGGTTTACGACCAGGGGCAGCTCGGCAGTTGCACCGCCAACGCCATCGCCGCGGTCATTCAGTTCGACCGGATGAAACAGAACCTGCCGCAGGTTTTCACGCCGTCGCGCCTGTTCATTTATTACAACGAACGCGCCATCGAACACACGATTGATTCCGACAGCGGCGCGCAAATCCGCGACGGCATCAAAAGCGTCGGCAAGCAGGGCGACTGCCCCGAACCTGAATGGCCTTATGTCATCGCCAAGTTTAAAACCAAACCGCCGGCAAAGTGCTACGCTGACGCGCTGAAATACATCGTCGTTCAGTATCAGCGCGTGACGCAAACGTTGAGCCAGCTCAAGGGCTGCCTCGCTTCGGGCTATCCGTTCATCTTTGGCTTTACCGTCTATGAAAGTTTTGAAAGCGCGCAAGTGGCGCGGACCGGCCACGCTTCGCTGCCGAAAGCCGGCGAGCCAGCCATCGGCGGGCACGCGGTCGTGGGGGTGGGCTATGACGATGCGAAGCAGTGGCTCATCGTCCGCAATTCGTGGGGTGCCCGGTGGGGCATGAAGGGTTATTTCACCCTGCCGTACGCGTATGTGACCGACGATAATCTGGCCAATGATTTCTGGACAATCCGCATCGTTCAGTAATAATAAGCCCAACCCAACAAACTCCGATAAAAAACTATGACGCTCACAAAACGTGACCTGGTAATTCGCATCAGCAATGAAACCGGCCTCGTCCAACAGCAAGTGTTTGACGTGGTGCAGAAAACTCTCGACTACATTGCCGAAGCGCTCGCCAAGGGGGACAAGGTGGAATTGCGCAATTTCGGCGTCTTCGAAGTCAAAATCCGCAAGGCGCGTGTCGGCCGCAATCCGAACGCACCGGCAACCGACGTGCCCATACCCGCCCGCGCCATGGTGAAATTCAAGGCCGGCAAGGAAATGCGGGCCGACGTGCTCAAGCTCACGCCCTCAAAAGCGGCGGCGTAGCATCAACCCAATCCATCCGGCGGCGGCAAGCTTCACGGCCCTGATTTTTGCTCTGCAAAAGTTTGGGATGGGGGAGGAGCTTTGTGCATCGGGGGGCGTTGTCGTTTGAATTGGCTGTTTCGGGCGGGACGTTTCCCATTTGCATCCTTCGCCAACTGCGCTAGTTTTGCCGTTGTCGAAATTGCATGATTTTGTGCGGGGGCGGAGCGTTCATCCCATGCAAAATGGAATTTTGAGCAGCCCGTGGACAAGTTAAGGAGTTTTACGAGAAAGTCGCTGGCGAAGTTGAAAGGACAAACGGCGAACGCCACGATCAAGAAATGATAAACAAAATCGTATCCACAAATGCGCCGGCCTCGGTGCTGCTCGTGCGGCCGATGGTCGGTGGGGTGTTTTTCGAGGAAGGCATCCAGAAATTCCTTTCCCGGATCTGATGGGCGCCGGACGATTCACCCGGATTGGCATCCCGTATTCCAAGGTGATGGGGCCATTTGTTGGCATGGTGGAGATTGCCTGTGGAGCGTTGATTCTGCTGGGTTGCCTGACCCGGCTGGCGGCTTTTCCGCTTTTGATCAATATTTCCGTGGCGATTCTTTCCACCAAGATTCCGATTTTGCTGGGACATGATTTTTTGTGCTTCCATGTCGCCAGGCTGGCGCGCTACGGCCTCTGGAGCATGGCCAGCGAGGCACGGACTGATTTTTCGATGCTGCTGGGCTTGTTGTTTCTCCTGATCGTCGGCGCCGGGCGTTGGTCGGTAGATGCCCATTGGAGTGGAATGAAGAAAAAACACGGCCCGTGAAGAGTCCCCGATTTGTTTTCCTGCAACTCGCAAACCCAGAAATCCGGCGGCCCTGTGGTTTCGTCCCACGGATGTGGCGGCTTCTGGTTGTGTTGTTGGCACTCAGCCCGCTGGGAGCCCTGGCCGGGCCGCCCTTCATCACCGACGATCCGGAGCCGGTGAACTATCAACACTGGGAATTTTACCTCGCTTCCCAACACACCGAAACCACGGACGGCTGGTCGGGGACCGCCCCGCATGTCGAACTGAATTACGGAGTGATTACCAACGTGCAGCTTCACCTCATCGCGCCGCTAGCCTACAACGCACCCGCGCAGGGTAGCGGGCACTACGGTTACGGTGACACCGAAGTCGGTGTGAAATTCCGGTTTGTGCAGCAGACACCAAGCTTCCCGGAAGCAGCCACGTTTCCCCTGCTGGAGATTCCCACCGGCAATGCCGGCGACGGTTTGGGCAATGGTCACGTGCAGGCCTTCCTGCCGTTGTGGCTGCAAAAGGACTTCGGTTCGTGGACTCTTTATGGCGGCGGCGGTTACGGCATCAATCCGGGGACAGGGAACCGCAACTGGGGTTTCGCCGGCGCGGTTTTGCAGGACCAGGTCCGACCGAATCTTCTCATCGGCGGTGAAATTTATCATCGCACCTCCACGCTGGTCGGCGAGCGGGATGACACGGCCTTCAACCTTGGAACGGTATTTGACTTCAGCGAGCACCACCATCTACTCTTCTCCGCCGGTCGCTCGATTGACGGGCCAACCGAATTCCAAATGTATATCGCCTATCAATTCACCTTTGGGCCGGAATGGTTTCATCACCCAAACGCCGCGCCGCGACCAGTGGCAGGCATGAAGCGTTGAAACCCAGGCAATGAATTTCAGGCTCCTCAGGAAAATCGCCGATCTGTTTGATGTGGCGGGGTTGTTTCTTCGCCTCGGCACGACCGCCTTTGGCGGTCCGGCGGCGCACATCGCCTTGATGGAACAGGAAGCGGTGGTCCGGCGCGGCTGGCTTTCGCGTGAGGAATTCCTCGATTTGCTGGGCGTGGTCAATCTCATTCCGGGACCGAGCTCGACCGAAATGGCGATCTTCCTTGGGTATCGCCGGGCGGGCTGGTTGGGACTGTTGCTGGGTGGCGTATGTTTCATCCTGCCCGCCACGCTCATCGTCAGCGTCATCGCCTGGGCTTACGTGAAGTACGGTAAACTGCCGGAAGCAGAAGGACTGCTCTACGGCATAAAGCCTGTCATTATTGCGGTGGTGGCGCAGGCGTTGTGGAATCTGGGACGCACTGCGGTCAAAACGAGGCTGTTGGCCGCCGTAGGCGTGGGAGCCGCGGCACTGAGTTATCTCGGCATCAATCCGCTGTTGGTCCTTCTGGTTACCGGCGTGCTCATGCTCGCCGTCCATGCCCGGTCGCAACCCAAAGGTGCCGTAGCCTGCCTGACGCCGTTATTGGGAATGACTTCGGCATCGCCGCTGGCTGCGGCAGGGGGGACGGCGGTATCGTTCAGCCTTGGGATCATGTTCCTGCTCTTCTTCAAAATCGGGGCGGTGCTGTTTGGCAGCGGTTACGTGCTACTGGCATTTCTGCGCGCCGACCTGGTTGAAAACTGGCATTGGCTGACCGAGAACCAGCTTTTGGATGCCGTATCAGTCGGCCAATTCACACCGGGACCGGTTTTCACCACCGCCACCTTCATCGGTTACATTTTGGGCGGGCCCAAGGCGGCGTTCGTAGCCACGGTGGCGATCTTCCTGCCGTCGTTCGTGCTGGTGGCCATCAGCGGGCGGTTCGTTCCGTACCTTCGCAAATCGGCGATGGCCGGCGCGTTTCTCGACGGGGTGAACGTGGCTTCGTTGGCACTCATGGCTGTGGTGACCTGGCAATTGGGCCGGGCGGCGCTGGTGGATTGGCTGACGATTACGCTCGCCGTGGCCGCCGTGATTTGGCTGCTGCGTTATCGCGTCAATTCGACCTGGCTGATTTTGGGCGGAGCAGCCCTGGGACTGGCAAGGTTTGTCATGGTCACGGGCCCTTGATTTTTAACGCCGGAAAAAATTCGCTGCGTCTTGCCTTTTACCTTCGGCTGTTGACTTTTAGCTTCACTGCGTGGAACGACTGCCCGGATTCCGTGCTTTCCATCCCCAATCATCGCCGCAACTGGTTCCTCGTTGCCGGCCAACCAATTGAGATTTCTGGACGTCGTTTTCCGATCAACAACGCAATGCTTTGCCGGCAAAGACATTGACAACGAGACAGGTTGGAAGCGCGGTGATGGGTCGGTTCGAATTGTAGCGTCGGCTGTCTCAGCCGACAGTGCGCTGAGGATCAGCCTTCGCCTGGCTACGGCGCGACCAGCAGCACACGCTCCAGCAAATTGACCCACTGCCGGCAGCGCACTAAACTTGACAGCGCTGCATCCCTTCTGAAAAGCTATCTTGCTGCTGACGTGAAGGTCAGCGTGCGTATTCATGTGCCGTTCGCTTGAAGCCGAAGTGTTTGCGGCCGTGATTCCCAGCGATGTTGGTGACTCGACTGGGAACGGCCAGGATCACGGTCGCGGGGCGGGATATGTTCGCAAATGATTTTTGTGCCGGGATAGCTCAATTGGTGGAGCACCAGACTGTGGATCTGGTGGTTACGGGTTCGAACCCCGTTCCCGGTACCAACTTTCAAAAAATGAAATGAGCGCTCAAGAAGACAAAAAACAATGCCTGGCCGCGCCGCAAACGCTCAAGGGCTTCCGCGATCTCATGCCAGGTGACATGATCGCCCGCAACGCCGTGGTTGAGAAAATTCGAGGCGTTTACGAGAAATACGGGTTCGCCCCCCTCGACACTCCCATCCTGGAACACCTCACGGCGCTGGTCGGTCCGGGCGGCGAACAGATAAACAAGGAACTCTTCCGATTGGAGAGCCCGGAGCATGAGCCGGTCGCGATGCGGTTCGACCTGACTGTGCCGTTCGCAAGACTTTTAGCGCAATATCCTCAGCAGCTAAAACTGCCTTTCCGCCGCTACCACATCGGGCCGGTATTCCGCGCCGACAAACCCGGCCCCGGCCGTTTCCGGCAGTTCGTTCAGTTCGATATTGATGCGGCCGGCTTTCAATCAGTCGCGGTTGACGCTGAGATTGTAGCGGCCATGGCCGAGGTGATGCGAACCCTGGGGCTTGGGCGCGGAGAATACCAAATCCGCATCAACAATCGGCGGCTCGTGGACGCGCTGCTCATCAATCAAGGCATCACCCGTCGAGAAGTTCAAAAGCATGTCTTGCGCGTGATTGACAAGCTTCAAAAAGCCGGCATTGAGAACGTGCGGAAGGAATTGGGCCAGGGACGTGTGGACGAATCTGGCGACCCCATCCCCGGTGTCGGTTTGTCTGCCGGCATGATTGAGAAGATAATCGAGTTCATCTCCATTAAAGGGGCATCCCGAATTGAAATCCTGAATGCGTTGACCCGGCGGCTCCCCAAATCCCCAATCAGTGACGCGGCGGTCCAGGAAATGTTGGAACTGAACCAGGCCCTGGCGAGCTTGCGCGTTGATGAAGTCGAAGCCGTCTTCGATCCCAGCCTGATGCGCGGTCTGGACTATTACACCGGCCCGGTATTCGAGGCCCATTTGCCAGCTGCGCCCCAATTCGGTTCGGTGATGGGCGGCGGTCGCTATGACCAACTCGTTGCCCGATTCATGGATCAAAGCGTTCCGGCCACGGGTGCTTCCATTGGTTTGGACCGGTTCATGGACGCCCTGACGCACATCGGGAAAATCAAAACCGTCCACACCGTCACTCAAGTTCTCATTGTTTCACTGCCGGGTGTGCCGACCGGCGAATTACTTTCCATCGCCCATGACTTGCGGGGTGAGGGGATACCCACCGAAGTTTTCTTCGGAGATTCCAAAACCGGATTGCGAGACCAATTGTCCGCAGCCAATGCCAAACAAGTGTCCGTGGCTGTCATTCTTGGTGAGGACGAGTTGAAGGCGGGTAACGTTTCAATCAAGGATCTCCGGGTTGGGATGCAGGCCCGGGCCGGCATCCAGGACCGGGAAGAATACAAAAAATCAGGCAAAGCCGGCCAAGTGACAGTCCCGCGTAGTGATTTGGTGAAAACGGTCAAGGAGACGCTTTCGAGCCGGTGAAAAGTTGAAACCCGTCACCGACGCCAGCGTCCTTGTGTCGCCTGCTCTGCGACCGGCCGCATCCCCGATTAACGGAAGTTGGGCTTGGGGACACGCGAACTGTTCATCTCGCCGGAGATTTTTGCCCGTTTTCGTTTCGCGCGTTGCCGCGGTCCCCCAGGACGGAACCGCGCCCCGGTTCCGGCACATGTTCATTACTCACCTGCACGAGGCTTCATGGACATGCGCAATGATATTGTCACCGAAGTCCGTGCCAGACTGTCCTATATGCGACTGATGATGTTGGTCCCGAATTCGGAGCATTTGATCTCCGTCGCGCCTTCCATGAGACGGGCGAAGTCGTAGGTCACGCGTTTGCTGGCGATCGCGCCTTTCAAACCCTTCAAAATCAAATCAGCGGCCTCCGTCCAACCCAGGTAGCGCAACATCATTTCACCGGAAAGCACGACGGACCCGGGATTCACCACGTCCTTGTTCGCGTATTTGGGCGCGGTGCCATGCGTCGCTTCAAAAATCGCATGGCCGGTGATGTAATTGATGTTGCCGCCGGGCGCGATGCCAATGCCGCCGACTTGTGCGGCCAGTGCGTCGCTGAGGTAATCACCATTGAGATTCAGCGTGGCGATCACGTCGAAATCCTCCGGGCGCGTGAGCACCTGTTGGAGCGTAACATCGGCGATGGCATCCTTGATGACGGTGCCCTGCGGCAGTTTGCACCATCCCGACTTGTCGGGACCAATTTCCACCGCGCCAAACTCCTTTTTGGCCAGTTCGTAGCCCCAGTCGCGGAACGCGCCCTCGGTAAACTTCATGATGTTGCCCTTGTGAACGAGGGTCACCGACTTGCGCTTGTGCCGCACCGCATAATCGAGCGCGGCACGGATGAGACGCTCGCTGCCGGGTTTGCTCACAGGCTTGATGCCGAGGCCAACCTGGTCCGGCGCTTCGCCACCGAAGCGGATTTTCTTGAAAGCGGCGGGCTGTTCGCGCTGCAGAAAATCGAGCAATTTTCGCGCTTCCATGCCGCCAGCCTGGTAGTCAATGCCAGCGTAGATGTCTTCGGTGTTTTCCCGGAAGATTACCATGTCCACCTTCTCCGGGTGTCTCACCGGCGAGGGCACTCCCGGGAAGTACCGCACCGGCCGCAGGCAGACGTAGAGGTCGAGCATTTGGCGCAGCGCGACGTTGAGCGAGCGGATGCCGCCGCCCACGGGCGTGGTGAGCGGGCCTTTAATGCTGACAAGAAATTCCTTGAACGCCTCGACGGTGTCGTCCGGCAGCCAGTTGTTGTACTTCTTGAAGCTTTCTTTGCCGGCGAAAACTTCAAACCAGGAAATCTTGCGTTTGCCGCCGTAGGCTTTCCGCACGACGGCGTCGAACACACGGACGCTTGCGGCCCAGATGTCCGGGCCAGTGCCGTCACCGCGGATGAACGGGATGATGGGGTTGTCCGGCACGTTGAGTTTGCCGTTCTGAATCGAAATCCTTCCGCCGGCGGGCGGGGTTACGTCCTTGTAGGCCATGTTGGGATTTAAGATTTACGATTTGCGATTTTAATTTGCGCGGTGGAAAGGAAAAGGCGGAACGCGGAGGAAAGCAAGGAAAGAAAAAACATTTGCGCTTGAAAATTCATTTGGGGCATTGCATTACTTGAACCATGCGATTCACACGTTTCTGCCTTTTAATTTTATTTTTACATATCACTGCCATTGCGGCGGACACGTCTTTGCCTTTGGTCAGCCCGATGTTCGGCGACAACATGGTATTGCAACGCGGAAAGCCGAATGCGATTTGGGGTTGGGCAAAACCCGGCGAAGTCATACACGTGGAGCTGGCCGGTCACACGGCAACGGCCACAACCGGCACGGATGGCCGTTGGCAAACGCGGATTCAACCGCCCGCGCCCGGCGGACCGTATTCGCTGAAAATCATCGGTGCGAATCAAACCGTGGAATTGCACGAAATTTTGGCGGGTGACGTCTGGTTGTGCGGCGGCCAGTCCAACATGCAACTCGGTTTAAGCCGGACGCGAAATGGCGACGAGGAAATCAAGTCGGCGAACCACCCGGAGATCCGATTTTTCATGGTCAAACAACACGTTGCTTATTCGCCGGCGGCGGTCCCTCAAGGTTCGTGGAAAATATGTTCGCCCCGGACGGTGACGGAAAATGGCGAGGAATTTTCAGCGGTTGCTTATTACTTCGGACGGAGTTTGCAGGATAAACTCCATGTGCCCATCGGGCTGATTGAGGATTGTCTGGGCGGCTCGCCGGTGGAAAGCTGGACGAGTCCCGAAACGCTCCATAAGTGGAAGGATTTTGACGAGCCGCTGGCGGAAATTGAACGACTCCACGCCAGGGGCGGGCCGGAATACGGCAGCTTCCTCATGCACTGGCTCGACGAATACGATGTGGGCATCAGCAACCGGTGGGCGGCGGCTGACTTTGATGATTCCGGCTGGAAAACGGTTCAAATTCCCGGCGGTTTTCAGGAGTTGGGAGTGGCCGACGTCCCGAGCGTTTGCTGGTTCCGAAAGGGAATTACATTCCCCGACCCTTTACCAGCGGGCAAAGCAACGATTTTCCTCGGCTCGATAGAAAAAATGGACACAACCTATCTCAATGGCCAATGGGTTGGAGCAAGTTCATGGGTCGAAAATCCGCGAGCCTACAAGATAGGCGATGGCATTCTAAAGCCCGGCCGCAATGTGGTGGCCATTCGCGTGTTCAAAATGAAACCGAACGGCGGATTTTTAGCAAAGCCCGATGAGTTACGGTTGGAACTCGGTGACAAAACCGTGATTCCACTGGCGGGCGAGTGGAAAGGCGCGTTGAGTGTGGACGCCCGGCCCCCGCATCTGATGCCGTTGACCTTTGAAAATTATCCCACAATGCCCGCGGTCCTGTACAAAGGAATGATTGAGCCTGTCGCGCCGCTCGCCATCCGCGGAGTTATCTGGTATCAAGGCGAAGCGAATTTTCAACGAGCTTATCAATACCGGACGTTTCTTCCAGCCATGATTGGTGACTGGCGGAAATTGTTCGGTCAGGGCGATTTTCCATTTTACATCGTCAGTTTGCCCGCCTTTATGCATCACCGCGACCTGCCGGGTGACGATGCCTGGGCGGAATTGCGCGAGGCACAGGCTTTGACCGCCCGAAACGTAAAAAATTCCGGTCTGGCGGTGACCGTTGACACAGGCGACCCGGACAACATTCATCCCATGGACAAAAAGATTGTCGGAGACCGTCTGGCGTCGTGCGCGCTGGCCAAGGAATACGGCGAAAAAATTCCCTATGCCGGCCCCACTTTCAAATCCGCCGAGCATATTCCCGGAGCGCTTAAACTCCGTTTCAATCACACGGATGGCGGCCTGGCTGCGAAGGGTGAGAAACTGGAAGAATTTTCAATTGCCGGGAAAGATCGCAGATGGCATTGGGCTGATGCCAGGATTGAAGGCGATGCTGTCATCGTTTCTTCGCCGCAAGTCCCGGAGCCGGTGGCAGCCCGCTACGCCTGGCAGGCCAATCCACTGGCAACCCTTTACAACGGAGCCGGACTGCCCGCCGTGCCATTCCGCACGGATGATTGGCCGGAAAGCACCCAAAACGCAAAACCGTGGTAAGTTCCGGACTTTTACGCCACCTCAATCAGCTTTGTTACCTTCGCCGGGGCTTCGCCAAACTGCGCCTTCACTTTGGCGATGGTGTTTTCGACCGTGAGCCCGTATTTGCGGCGGAGTTCGTCCTGCGTCGTCGCGTGTTCGATGAATTGATCCGGCCAGCCAATGCGCACCACGGGCGGCGTCAGCCCTTTTTCGCTGAACAGTTCCAGCACCGACGAGCCGTAACCGCCCATCAGCACGTGGTCTTCGAGCGTCACGACCACGTCTGCCGCGCGCCCGAAAAATTCGTGCGTGCCGGCGTCCAGCGGCTTGGTGAAGCGCGGATTGATGACGGCGCAATCAAAACCTTCCGCCGTCAGTTGCGCCGCCGCTTTGCGCGCCAACGTGTTCATGGGACCGAGTCCGAACAACGCGACCTTGTGTTTCCCGTTGCTGGAAAAATTCTGGACGACTTCGGCCTTGCCGATTTCAAGCAGGTTGGGTTGTTCCTTGATGGGCACACCTTCCGCCGTTCCGCGCGGATAACGAATGAACGTCGGATGCCGCTGGTGCGTGGCGGTGAACATCATGTCTACCAGTTCATCCTCGTCCTTCGGCGCCATGGCGATCACATTAGGCAGGCAGCGCAGATACGCGATGTCGAACAGGCCGTGGTGCGTCGGGCCGTCGTTGGCCGACAGGCCGGCGCGGTCCATGCAGAAAATCACCGGCAAATCCTGCAAACAAATGTCGTGATGAATGCAATCGTAGGCGCGTTGCAGGAACGTCGAATAAATCGCGCAGACGGGATGAAAACCCATTGTCGCCATACCGGCGGCGAAAATGACGGCGTGTTCCTCGGCAATGCCCACGTCGTAGTAGCGGTCGGGCATCGCCTTTTCCAGATGTTTCAAGCCGGTACCGCTGGGCATGGCGGCAGTGATGCCAACCAGCGTGTTGTCCTTCTGACAAAGTTTCACCACCGTCTGCCCCATCACGTCCTGGTAATTCGGCGGGGCGCCGGGTTTGGCCGGCAGCGAATCTCCGGTTCTCACATCATAAGGCCCGGTGCCATGGAATTTTTCCGGCGATTTCAGCGCGGCATCGAAGCCTTTACCTTTTTCGGTGAGGAGGTGAATCACGATGGGATGATCGCACGTCCTGGCAAATTCCAGGGTGCTGATGAGCAACGGCAAATCGTGGCCATCAATCGGGCCGAGATAACGCAGCCCCATTTCCTCAAAAATAATCGGGCTGCCGTAGCCGCCGCGGCCATCTGCGTCCACCAGGCTGCCGGTTTGCCGCAGGCCGACATCGGTGATGGCGCCCTTGAAACCGCCCTCAGCTTTGTGCGCGAGTTTCAGCGCCAGTTCACCTTTAGGGAGGCGACGGACGAACTTTGCAAAATCACGTGCGATCTGGTTGTAACGCGGACTGGTGATGAGCCGGTTCAGGTAAGTGGAAATGGCGCCGACGTTTTTGGCAATGCTCCATTCGTTGTCGTTGAGAATGCCGATGAACCGTTTGGTTGTGTGCGCGATGTTATTGAGCGCCTCGAAGGAGATGCCGTTGGTCAGCGCCGCGTCGCCGAAGATGCAGACGATATGTTCGTCCGAGCCGCGCTGGTCACGCGCGGCGCACATGCCGAGCGCGGCGGAAAGCGCCGTGCCGGCATGCCCGGCGCCGTAGCAATCGTGCGGACTTTCCGAGCGCAATGCGAACCCGTTCAGGCCGCCGGTGGTGCGGATGGTGTGAAAACGATCCTTGCGCCCGGTGAGCAGTTTGTGGACGTAAGCCTGATGGCTCACGTCCCAGACGAATTTGTCCTTGGGCGTGTTAAAAACGCGGTGCAGCGCAATGGTCAATTCCACCACGCCGAGGTTGGGGCCAAGATGCCCGCCGTTTTTGGCCAGCACGGTGATCAACTCGTGCCGGATTTCATCGGCGAGTTGCAGGAGTTGTGACGCCGTCAAATTTCTGACGTGCGCCGGTTCGGCCACCATGTCGAGGTAACGGCTCATAAATTTGGGTCTCGTGTCTCGGAACCGGGGTCTGGGGAATCAGCCTTCGGACAAATCCGGCGGCAACGGCTTCAATTTCAGTTCGCCGGCCGCGTCCTTTTCCAGTTGCTGAATCTTCAATTCCGCCTCCGCCAGTTTTTCCTGGCAGATTTTCACCAGCCGCGTGCCTTCCTCGTATTTGGCCAGCAGTGTCTCCAGCGGCAGCTCGTCGGATTCCATCGTTTCGACGACGCCTTCGAGTTTTTTCAAGGCCTCTTCAAACGGCAGGTTTTTGGCAGGCATCTGGCCAGCGCCTTTTGATGGATTTGGCACGGGAAAAAGGTTAAAACAAAAATCCGGCGGCGTCCAGTTTGGAATCGGTGGGTTAAATCCCCTTGTCAGACGGTTTCGAGGCAGTGGACTCCGCCCGGCTCAAAACTTCGCCGGTCTTCAATCGCGTTTTCAATTTCTGACCAGACTTCACTTCGGCGGCCTTGCGCAAAACCTTGCCCGTCGCCGCGTCCATGGTAATTGAATAACCGCGCGACAAAACCTGTTCCGGCCCCAGCAAATGCAACCGTGATTCCGCCGCCGCAAAACGGTTCTTCCCATCCCGCAAACCGACTTGCATCAATTCACGCAAACGCCGCCGGTTCATCACCAGTGACTCGCGCCGACGACGCAACAATTGCGCCGGACGAACGCGCAACAGCCGGTCGGCCAGATTTCGCCAGGCCACTGCGCGGTCGCGTGTGCCTTGCTTCACGCAACGCAACAAACCCGTCTGCGAATCGTCCAGCCGTTGGAGCAGCTCGTTCATGCGCCGACGCGGATGCGCCCGTGCCATGCGTTGCATCAAGTCCGCCACCAGTCGCCGGCTGGCAAAGACACCTTCGGTGATGATTTCCGCCGCGGCACTCGGCGTCGCCGCGCGCACGTCCGCCACGAAATCGCTGATGGTGAAATCGATCTCGTGTCCGACCGCCGACACGACCGGAATGGTTGATTCAAAAATCGCCCGGGCCACGACCTCCTCGTTGAACGCCCATAAATCTTCGAGGCTGCCCCCGCCACGCGTGACGAGGATGAGATCAAAGTAGGACAGGCGTCCCGCCTGTCCTTGATCTTGGACAGTCAGGCGAGACGCCTGACCTACATTAAACTCATTCAACAACCGGATGGCTGCCGCAATTTCCTCCGCCGCGCCTTCGCCTTGCACGCGGCACGGCGCGAGGATGATATTCAGGCCCGGATTCCGCCTTTGCACGACGTGCAGCACATCGCGGATCGCCGCGCCGGTCGGTGAAGTGACCAAACCGATGCGCTGCGGATATTTCGGGAGCGGACGTTTCCGTTCCGGCGCGAACAGCCCCTCCGCCGCGAGCTTCTGCTTGAGTTTCTCGAAAGCGATTTGCAGCGCGCCGACGCCCTGTAACTCTACCGCATGCACGATGAGCTGATATTGCCCGCGCGCCTCATAAACCGTCACATCGCCTTGCAGAAGAACTTTCTGGCCGTCCTGTAATACGCTGCGATTCATCACCGCCTCGCCGCGGAACAGCACACAACTCAACTGCGCAGCGGCATCCTTGAGCGTGAAATAAATGTGGCCGGAAGACTGCGCGCGCAGGTTGGTAACCTCGCCCGTCACCCACACCGAGCCGACCGATTTTTCCAGCAACCGCTTGACCTGCGCCGTCAGTTCCGAGACGGACAAAACCTTTCTTGTTTGTTCCGTCGGGAACAACTCGCCGAAGTCCCATTGGGATTTGGGTCGCTTGCCCATCGCCGTTAAATTAGCCATGAAAGGCGTGGAACAAACAAGGAATTTGACAAGAATTAAGATGGGTTCCCGAGCCTGGCCGCCAAGGCCCCGATTCACCTGACACGACACACAAAATATACGTCAGGTGGAACCGGGCCAAAAACGAAAGGCAGGGGGCCCCAAGCGTCCGAATAGTAGCCCGCCCCGGAGGATACATTCATCGTGGTCACCCATTCCGATGCCTGCATTTTGTGTGTAAACCAAGGAACAACAGAATCTTCGGGGAGCCGAAACAGATAGCCGTGACCCAAAGGGATGACAATCGCCTCGTCGGCAACGAGCCGCAGGTTTTGCTTGTCCAACGCTTTCGCCCCGAACATCTCCATGTAAAACTGAAATCCCCAGTGGCCCTCAAACCCCACGGTATTTGCCCCGGCACCCAGTTTCCGGCTCATAAATGAAGCTGCCGCACGCGCCGAATCCGCCAGCCTGTAATCCGCCTGCGTGACGAACAGGGCGATTGTGAGTGATGCTGCGAGCGGTCCCAACAGGCGGCGAACGCTGTCCCGGCCACGAAACAACTCCCGTGCTTCAAGCCGGCGGATCAGCAACAAGGAAACCGCCGGCAGCATGGGCAGAATATTGCGGCCGCTGACCGTCCAGTTCACAGCGCAAGCAAAGACAAACGTTCCAACGACCCAAAGGAACAACAGCACGGACGCAGGCGTTTTTTGTGCCAGCAAGTCCGCCACTGCAAGAAGAACAAGACTCACTCCCGCGACGGCGAACAACGCGAATTGCGTTACGAAAAGCCACTTTATCCTTCCCGCGGCTTCCATAACCGGAAAAACTCCCACCTTCTTCATGGCCACGACCAGCAACCCGATCAGGAGCATTGCCGCCACGCCTGCGGCGAGTTCCCGCCGGCCCCACAAAAGAGGCGCCGCCAGCAGCAGAATGACCATGCAGCCACCGCTGAAGGCCAAGCCAGTCAGAACTTTCAAGCCCAAGCCGCCCGCGATGCGCAGGTGGGTGGCATACGAGACTGCATTCAGCATCAGTCCCGTCCCGTATAACCTCCTGGTCATCCACTGGTATAAAATGATAACGACCACAGGCAGAGCCAGGCAGGCGATCCAGCGGCTGACCGGGCGCCGTTCCAGCAACGAATAAACCAGCAGCAGAGGGATCAGGCAAAAACCGAAGTATTTCGTCAGGCCGCATGCGGCAATCAGCAATCCAGCCAAGCATAACTTCACCGGCGCGTTTTGTTTGAGCCCTTCAATCCAGAAAAACATCGCCCAGACCCAGAAGGCCACCATCATCGTATCACACATCACACTGGTGCTGGCTACAAGAAAGGCAGGTGTCGCAACCACGGCGAGCGCCGCAGCAAAGGGATGGGAACAGAAGTTTCGCGCCAAGCAATACGTTCCCAGGATAACTGCGAGCGCGGGCAGGAGAAAGCCAGCATGCAACGCCATCTCACTCCAGCCGAACACTAAACCGACCAGCGCCAGATAATAAGCCGTCAACGGCGGATTTTGCATCACTGCCGCCATCGGCTTCTCGCACCCGTCCCAATTCAGGTTGAAACCGTAGAAATTGAACGGCGCGGACTGAATATGACGCGCACACCAAACGAAGAGGGGATCGTCTATGTGAAAAGCCTTGCCGATGAATGGAAGAAGGCAGGCCAACGTAACCGCCGGCAATATCAGAAAAGGTGAAACCGTGTTTGGCACCGTCCGCCTTAATGTCTTCATGCAAAGGATTCACTGACAGCCTGAACTTTTACTGCCTTCGCGTCATTGTTCAATTTCAATTCCCGCCGGGCAATAGCTGCCGCCCGTCACCTTTTGCCGGAGGAAGGCGCCCGCAGCGAGTTGGCCACGCGGCGGAAGTGGTAGCCGAGAATGGCAAGTTCGATGGCCTGTGGGAACTGGCGCGGTCGCCGGAATAGCGTGCCCAGGAACAACCGCCAATAGCCCACGCGTCCACGATGCCACACGCCCAACACCCAGAGGGATTTCAGGAAGGCAATGCAATCCGCCCGCGACAGGTGCAGTCGCGGACCGGTCGGACGATGGCTCTTGAGGAACGTCCGGATGCGCTGGTAG
>Ga0116112_1000675_pt1 | contig 25878 bp, 29 predicted proteins | sample June2015DPH_8_15_FD_89721 | JGI IMG/M metagenome (GOLD analysis project Ga0116112, IMG submission 89721) | Peatland microbial communities from SPRUCE experiment site at the Marcell Experimental Forest, Minnesota, USA - June2015DPH_8_150 | ecosystem: Environmental > Terrestrial > Soil > Wetlands... | reverse complement strand
TTTTTCGTCGGCAACAGCCATGAATTATCCAACCTTCCTCTCCAGTGTGACACGCAAAATCGTTCCTTCTGCCTCGCTCAGGCCTTCAGTTTTGACGCCGATGCGTTCGTTGAGCGCCTTTTGCATCCGGAACAGTTCGCGGAGCTGTTCTGATTTTTCCATGTGGCAATTAACCGCCAAGCAAGCGGCCACGCCAAGAAAAATCTTTGAACTTCGCGCGCAAACGCCTATAAAAACCTCATGCCTACGCTGCTAGCCAATGGCGGCCCGGTGATCTGGCTGATCCTGCTTGCCGGGGCCATCGCCATCGTCGTGTTCATCGAGCGGGTGTTGTATTGCCACCGCTCGCAAATCAATTCCATCGAATTCCTCAACGGCGTCCGGACCGTGCTCAAACGTGAAAACGTCGTCGAAGCCATTTCCATCTGCGATGCCACGCCCAGCCCGGTCGCGCGCCTGGTTAAAACCGCCCTCCTCAACCGTGATCACGGGCGCGACCGCGTGCGCGAAGCCGTCGAGGAAGCGGGCCTGGCCGAGGTGCCGCTCTTGGAGGAAAAGTTGAATCTGCTGGCCACCATAGCCCAGATTACACCGCTGCTTGGCCTGCTGGGCACCATCATGGGTTTCATGGAGATTTTCAGCCAGATGCAGGAGGCCGGTTTATACGCGAACTTTGGGCAGCTTTCCCACGGTGTCTGGCGGGCGCTCATCTGCGCGGCTGCCGGTGTCGCCGTCGCCATTCCCGTCCATGCCGGATACAATTATCTCGTCAGCCGCATCAACAAAATCGTCCTCGACATGGAACGCGCCGCCGGCGAAATCGTCAACATCGTGACCGAAAGCAGTGGTGCCAAAGCCCCATGAAATTTCCGCGCAATGTCCGCCTGCTGCGCAGCCCGTTTGACGTGGCGCCGTTTGCCGCCGTTTTCTTTTTGCTGGTGATTTTCCTGATGCTGGGAGGGTTGGTCTATACGCCCGGAGTGCGGATTGAGCCGCCGTTGGCCGACGGGTTGCCTGGTACGGACAAACCCACCGTGGCTGTTGCCGTGGACGCCAGCGGACGGTTTTATTTCGCCAATCAAATCGTCAGCGAAACGCAATTGAAAAACGATTTGCGCGGCGCCGCGAAAAAATCCCGCGAACCGCTCACGCTCCTCATCTATGCCGACAAGGCGGTGTCGTATGAACAGCTCGTCCGGCTGACGCTCCTCGCCCGCGACGCCGGGATTCCAAACGCCTTGGGTGCCACACTGCCGCGGATCATCAACGCCCCCGCAAAGCCATGAACGGTGCGCGCGCTGATTCACCCGCGCTGGGGCTTGCCGGGTCGAGCCAGGCTGCGCCGGAGGCTCCACCGAAGCGAGAGCCGTCAGGCGCAGGCTGGCCGCTTAACCGCTGGCTGGCGCTCATCGTGCTGGTTTTCGCCGTGCACGTCCTGCTGCTGTTCGTGTTCGGTGCCCGAAAACAAGTTGTTTCGCGCGCCGCAGCCGACGCCCCCACGCTGAGACTCGCCGACAGTTCGGATGAGTTGCTGGCGCTCAAAGATCCGACCCTTTTCGCGCTGCCGCGTTCCGGAGATTTTGTGACGGCAGCATGGTCACAGCCGCCTGTCGTGACGCAACCGTCGTTCCGCTGGATGGAGCCGCCGCGCTGGCTGCCATTGTCTGCCGATGAATTGATGGCAGTCTTCAGCCAATTCATGCAAAGCAATCGAGTCGCCAGCTTTGCGCTTCAATTGAAACCGCCGGTGAAACTCAGCGCGCCATCGCCGCCCGTCGGGCCGGCGCTCGCGCAAAATTCCACGATGCGCGTTGAGGGCGATTTGACGCAGCGACGGTTGCTCACCCCGATGGAACTGCCATCGTGGCCGTATGCGGATGTGATTGCGCCGGACAAGGTGCAGGTGCTGGTGGATGAAGCGGGCGATGTGGTTTCGGCCACACTATTGCCGTCAGACAACAGCCTGGAAGCGCTCAGCCATTCTGACGCCGCTGATCAGCGCGCGCTCGAACTCGCCCGTGCTGCGCGCTTCGCGCCGGCGACGCGCCTGACCATCGGCCAGATGATTTTCACTTGGCGCACCGTGCCGCCCCCCGCGACCAACCCGCCCGCCGGTCCGTCATGAGCATTCCCGCGCTGATTTTCATTTACGTGACCGTGCTGCTCGGCGCGCTGTGTGGCCTGGGGATTTATTCCGAAATGCGCTGGCGCCGGTTCAGGCCGACGCAAACCGAAGACCGGATTTTCCGCTGCCAGAAGTGCGGCTACGTTTATACCGACGACCCGGACGTAGACCGCTCGCGTTGCGTGCAATGCGGCAAGCTGAATGAGCCGATTGTGTTTTAGCAGGTAGTCGGTATTCAGTAGACAGAAGCCTGAAACGGTCGAGCGCAGTAATACCACAAATTATCGGCTGACTGATGTTTACAAGTTCCTGCTCGCTTTTTTAAGCGATTTGGGAGTATTGAACACTGAAACCGCGTCCAACAAACCATGAGATCGAAAATCAAATCTGCCGCGTGCTGATATTTGAAGGATTTGGCGGTGACATGTGTATGTCTGGATGAAACTGAAATACAAAGTATGAAAAAATATTTATTACTGCTTTTGTGCGGATCAATGCTGTCATTCAATCTGGCATTTGCCCAGCCTGGGACTTACCCATCTTCAATGCCGCCTACAGAAAAAGATTTGGGCGATTATATTCTGGTGAGGGCGACCAACTCGCTGACAAAATTTGATTTGGATTTTCCTGGCGGCGCGCCAAAGGATTTGGTGAAAGCCATTGAAAAGGCAACCGGCAAACCACTAAACACCATTATTTCCGATGGATATGAAGATTTGAAGTTTCCTGCTGTATCAGTAAAAAATGTAACCGTCGTTCAATTGTTTAGAGTGCTAGAAAAAAATTCCATGCATCATGAACGCCGCGTGTGGAGAGCATTTTCTGATTCAACGCATCAAGAAACACTTTCAAATCCGATAACTTATTACGAGAGAGAGTTCACTTATGGTTTTAGAACTGAAGGTGTGCCAAATGATAATTCGATTTGGTATTTATATTGCGATGGCGATCCTGTCCAAATCGAACCTAAAGTCTGTAGATTTTATCAATTGTCGCCTTATCTTGATGCCGGTTATAAAGTCGAAGATATTACCACCGCCATCAAATCGGGTTGGAAAATGCTCGGTTTAACCGATGCGCCGGAAATCAGTTATCACAAAGATACAAAAGTACTGATTGCTGTCGGAGAGATTGATAAAGTGGATTTAATTGGTGATTTGCTTAAACAGTTATCCACAACGCCAAAAGCAAAAGCGAACGACAAAGACTCAAATAAAGCCAAAGACCAGTAAACTATTACTGCTTACTGTGCTTTCAAAAGCGAAATCCTGATGCGACTTTGCCGGGCGATCCGGTTCCACTCTCATTTCATCAGTGAAGATTGCGAGGATTAGTGGTTCAATTCCCCGTTTTCAATTCCACCACGTCGTGCGGGGCCGCTTCGCGCATGCCGGCGGGGCTGACCCGGATGTAACGCGCCTTTTGCCTGAGCTGTTCGAGATTCGCCGCGCCCAGATAACCCATGCCGCTCTGGATGCCACCGATGAGTTGGGCGAGCACGCGGTCCACTGAGCCGCACGCTTCCTTGAGCGCTTCGATGCCCTCGGCGGCGACCTTTTGCGCGGGATTCGTCGGCTGGCCGTAGCGCGCTGCCGAGCCGGCTTTCATCGCCGCGAAACTGCCCATGCCGCGGTATTGTTTGTAAAGTTTGCCGTCGATTTCGAGGATTTCGCCGGGTGCTTCGTTGCAGCCGGCAAAAATTCCGCCGCAAATCACCGCCTGCGCCAGTGTCAACGCCTTCACGACGTCACCGGATTTCGCAATGCCACCGTCGGCGAGAATGGCGACCTTCTTTCTCGCTGCCGCGCGCGCGCAGACGTAAAGCGCCGTCATTTGCGGGATGCCCACGCCTGCAACGATGCGCGTGGTGCAAATCGAACCCGCCCCTTGCCCGGCTTTGACGGCGTTCGCGCCGCAATCGGCCAGATACTCGACGCCCGCCGCGCTCGTCACGTTGCCGGCGATGAGCGGCAGTTCGGGAAACGCGTCGTGCAATACTTTCACCGTGTCGCCGACGCCCCGGCTGTGGCCGTGCGCGGTGGAAACCGCCACGGCGTCCACGCGGCGTTCGACGAGCGCACCGACGTGGTTCAAAATCCGTTCGCGGTCCAGTTCGCCGAAGGCGTTGCGCGTGGCTGAAACCGCCGCGCCGCAAATCAGCCGGAAGTTGGCGTCGCGCGCCGGCTTGAACTGCGCATTACGTTCTGCCGCAATGCGCTCGATGTCGCTCAACGTAATCAGCCCGTGCAGATGGTCCTTGTCGTCCACCACGAGCAATTTGTGGATGCCGAGGTGCTCGTTGAAAAACTTGTCGGCCCGGGCGATGGGGTCCTTGCCCAGTTCTTTCTGGTTGAGCGTGCGAACCTGTGCGCGCGGGGTCAGAGCCTCGGCCACTTTGCGTTTGGCGTAGCGCGGTTTGACTACATGGCTGGAGAGGAGGCCAATCAATTTCCCGGTCGCGTCCACCACCGGGAACGTGCTGAAGGAGAATTTCCGTTCCTCGATCATCTTCAAAACATCGCCGATGTGTTGTTCGGGCAAAACCCTGATCGGTTCCTGGATCATGCCTTGCACGTGAAACTTCACCCGGCTGACCTCGGAAAGCTGCTGGCGCTCCGGCATGTTGTAATGGATGAGGCCAAGCCCGCCGTTGAGCGCCATGGCGATGGCCATGCGCGATTCGGTCACCGTGTCCATGTCGGACGAAATCATCGGGATGTTGAGGCGCAAATTTTTCGTGAGCTGGGTTTCAAGCTGCGTGTCGCGCGGGAGGATTTCGGAATAGAACGTTGCGAGCGTGACGTCGTCGAACGTCAGACCGAGATGATTGTTTGCCGGGAAAAACTGATCCGCCGGTTGGTAGAACGAATCGTCAAAGCCGGACTGTCGTGTTGCTGCCATGTCAGAAAATGAAGGCTGACCACGGGCTTTGGCAAGCAAATTTTAATGCGGATGGATTTGCCGCAGAATATGTGACGGATGCGAGCTTTAGCTGAGAATCTGGCGGTCTTCAGTCGGCAGGGCCGGTGCCACTTCAATCTCATCATAACGATTCATGCGGTAGATGATGATTGAAACGGCCCAACTCACCACAAAGACTCCGATAATGACGAAGCCGATGACGCCGAAGTTGTTGTTCAGGGAGCCAATCATGTCCCAAACAGCGCTGTGGATTTTAAGATGATCACCAATCAGACCCAGCACCTCGATTCCGCCAACCAGCAAGGCCACCAGGACAGAAACAAAGGTGATTGTCATGTTGTAATAAAGTTTGCGGATTGGTTTGACGAAGGCCCAACCATAAGCGCCGAGCATAAGGATGCTGTCGGTCGAATCAATCAACGCCATGCCCGCCGTGAAAAGCGTCGGGAAAACGAGGATTGACCAGATTGAAAGTCCCTTGGCGGCTTCCGTCGCCGAGATGCCGAGCAGGCCCACCTCCGTTGCGGTATCGAAACCGAGGCCGAAAAGAAAGCCGACGGGATACATCTGCCAGCCATGCTCAATCAATCGAAATAAGTTTCGGAAGATGCGTCCGAAGAAGCCGCGTTTGGCGAGAATCAGGTTGAGGTCCTCATCAACAAAACGGCCTCCCCGCTTGACGTGTTGAAAGGTGCGATAGACCGAAACGAGGACGATGATGTTGGCAATGGCGATGGCCAGAAGGAAGAAAGCGGAAACGGAGGTCCCGATAATTCCGCCAACGGATTCAAAGTAATCGAAGTGATTTTTAATCGCGGCGGAAGTTAGGGCGATGGCGACCGATAAACCGAAAACGATGGTCGAATGGCCGAGGGAAAAAAAGAAGCCGACGGCGACCGGCCGTTTGCCCTGCTGCATCAACTTGCGCGTCACGTTGTCAATCGCCGCGATGTGATCGGCATCCACCGCATGGCGAAGACCAAACGTGTAGGCCAGGAATGCCGTTCCCAATAGAACCGGATAGTGATGAAAGGCAATCAGCGCCCAGATCCACGCCCCGACATTAAAACCAATGAGCAACGCATACAGGGAGACAATCCGACTTTTGACGTTGGCCGGAACAACGAGAGAAGGCGCGGGAATCGCATTGCAAGAAGCCGCCTCGCTGTCAATAACTTCGTCTGGAATTTGCATAAATGGCCACTAATACTTATCGTAACACTATTTTTGTATTGCGTAACACCGGTGGCGTTGGTAACACCATTTGCGATGAACGTAACATTAATTTCAAATTCAGGTCAAGCGCCGGTTTTGCGCCGCGCTGGCAAAACCGTCATCAATCTTCTGGCCGCCGGCTTCTGCGGGCTGCTGCCTGCAATCGGCGTCGCCCGCGCTGAAACCGTCACGAATCTGGAAGCCGTGGATGCCAATGGCGTCAGCACCTGGAACGGCAGTTTTCCCATTGTTCTGACCGGCGTGCTTTTGACCGATCCGAGCGAGATGCTTGATTCCACCCCTGACTTTATTCCCTGGAGCAACGGGGCCGGAGCTTTTCAGATGGGAGGCCAGTGGCAGGTGTTTGTGCAGACCATTGCGGGCGGAGATCGCGGCGGGGTCGAATGCTGGATGGCACAGAATTACGGCAACCTGCCGTGGGAGCCGCATGACGGCAGCGACAGTTACACGGATGACGCTTGGACGGCAGAGGTCAACCGCGTGAGCCACGATCCCGCCACCGGTCATGCGTTTCACAAAGGCGACCTGGTGATCATCACCGCCAACGGTTCGCTGTTTTACGGCGGCATGCAAAACATCAACGAAGAACACAGCACCGATCCGGCCTACGATTTCAGCATTTCGCTGGTGTCGTCAAATGACAGTCTGCCCGCACCGGAAGTGATTTCGCTCTCTTCGGTAATCAGCACCAATCTCAGCGCGACGGGGCATTACGACATTTTTGATCCGACGCGCGCCACCGGCGGCGAGCACTGGCAGGGAATGCGCGTGCGCATCAACGGTCTGACGCTGGTCACAACCAACGGCTGAAGCACGAATTCAGATTGGGATTCGCGTTATTGCACGGCGACGGACGGCGAAGGCCGACAAATTCCGCTGATTCATCCGCTTTACGATCTCGGCCCGGCGCCGACGAATCAGTTCGATGCCACAGGCGTTTTCCTTCAGGAATCCGGTTCCGGCACGGACGGCACGTTCGGTTATGAATTGTTCGTGCAAGAAATCGCGCCGTCGGACGCGGCCATTTTGAACATTGCCGTTCAAGGCGGCTCGGTGGTGGTTTCGTGGCCCGGCTCGCTGGCCAATTGGCAGTTGCAAAGTTGCGATTCACTTTCCAATCCGAATTGGGCGGTGATGACCAATACGCAGGCGGTCGTAAACGGACGAAACACCATCGGGTTGCAACCCATAGAGGCGCAGAGATTTTTCCGGCTTAAACAGGTGCAATGAACAGACGGCATGATATTGCGATCTGAAAATCATTGCGCGCCAGTCGCAGCTTTCACTTTGGTGGAATTGCTGGTGGTGATTGCTATCATCGGCTTGCTCGCCAGTTTGCTTTTGCCAGCGCTGGCGGGTGCCCAGGAAAAGGCCAAAGTCACCAGAGTCCGTGCCGAGCTTTACGGCATTAGTCTGGCGCTGGAAATGTATTCCACCGATAACGCCGGCAAGGTTCCGCCCGTGCGAGTCAATTGCAACAGTGATTTAGCTTCGCATTGGTGCGAATTGCCGGTGGAACTGGCCAACGAACGCTACTTGCCGCACGGAAACCAAGGCGGATTGGAAGCCGATTTGGAGGACGTGTTCAATCCCGGCCACACCTATAAATACGCTGCGCCGGGGCTGGAGTTGCTCAACGGCGCGGCGGCAGGCAATTATTCGCTTTGGGTTCCGACTAATGCACCGACCGACATGTCTGGCGGTGGGAAATACTTCACCGATCCAAAAATCAGCCCCGTGCATTGGGTCGTCTGGAGTTTGGGGCCAAAACCCAACAGTCCGAAAAGCCTCGGCACCTACGCGCCTTTAAGCGGCGACGATTGGTATCGCTGCACCGGGGACAGCGGCGTCATTGTCCGTTTCGCCGACCGTAGCGGAACCCAATTCACCAGTCCGTAAAACCAAAGCAACCATGAAAAAATCAATCCTCATCCTGTCAGCAGCCATTACCCTTTTAACCGTTGGCAAACTTTTCGCCCACGACGACGAAATCTCTGCCGCTGGCACAAACATCTGGAATCAGGCGTAGGAACCCACCAATTGGTGGAATGAAATCAAGAATTTGCACGGCCACGTCGGGCCGTGGAATGTTCTCGGATGGCGCATGGGTAAGGCGGCCTTGCGCGAACTCAATGCGACATGGGGGCAACATGAACTGGATGTCGTCTGCCACATTCCGCTCAGGACGCCGTATTCCTGTATCGCCGACGGATTGGTCGTCGGCACCGGCAACAGCATTGGCCGGTTGGACATCCGATTAGCAGAGGCATTGACGATGACTGATGCTCATGTCAGCGTCCGTCGCAAGGACGGGACTGGCCCCGTGCTGCTACTCAAGCCGAACCAAAAGTATTTGGAAAAAATCCGCAACGCGCCCGATGCGCAATTGGAATCGCTCGCCCGCGAATGCGGCGACCTTCCTGAGAAGGAACTTTTCGTAATCGAGAAAGTCCCGCCGTCCGAAACAAATTCAAAATAGAATTTCGATTGGCAGGGAAAAGCTGCGTGAACCGAGCCGTTTCCGTCTTTGACAAAACAAGGCGTTGGCCTACGATGCCATCGTTCGGCCATGAAAAAAGAAACCGTCAGCCGTTTCAGCATATCCCTGCCGCCGTCGCTTCTGCGGCAACTGGATCAGATGTCGGGCGAGAAAGGCTACGACAACCGTTCGTTGGCCATTGCCGACATGATTCGCGACCGCCTCGTCGAACACCGGCAAAAATTCGGCAATGAAGACATCGCAGGCACCATCACGCTGGTCTATGATCACCACAAACCGCACCTCCAAGCCACGCTCACCGACATCCAACACGACCATCATGACGTGATCCTCTCAACCGTGCATGTGCATCTGGACCATCATAATTGCCTCGAAGTGTTGCTCGTGCGCGGCAAGGCGGGGGTGATTCGGAAAATCGCGGACGAACTCATTGCTGCCAAAGGCGTGAAACACGGCAGGCTCACCGTGACGACAACCGGCAGGGATTTGCCGTCGTAAACGCGCCGGTCCTTGGCACGGCTAATCCGGATAACCGTTCGGGTGATTTTTGTGCCACGCCCAGGCGGTGATGACGATGTCTTCAAGCTTTGGGGATTTTGGTTTCCAGCCGAGTTCCCGAATCGCTTTTTCAGCGGATGCCACGAGCTTGGGCGGGTCGCCCGGACGACGCGGTTTTTCGACAGCGGGGATTTTTTTGCCCGTCACCTTTTCACACGTCTGAATGACCTGGCGGACGGAATAGCCGTCGCCGTTGCCGAGGTTGTAAAAACCGGTCTTGCCCGGCTGCAAACCGAGCATGTGCGCCTGCGCAAGATCAATAATGTGGATGTAGTCGCGGATGCACGTGCCGTCCGGCGTCGGATAGTCCGCGCCGAAAATTTCCGCTTGCGGCAGCCGACCCAGCACGACTTGCAGCACCCGCGGAATCAGGTGCGTTTCATGACGATGATGCTCACCGAATTGCTCGCTGGCGCCGGCGGCGTTGAAATACCGGAACGCGACAAACTCCAACCCGTAAATCTGCCGGTACCACTGGAGAATTTTTTCAAACATCAGCTTGGACTCGCCGTAGGGATTGATCGGGCGTTGCGGCAAATCCTCCGTCATCGGCACGCGGTCGGGCGGGCCGTAGGTCGCGCACGTCGAACTAAAGACGAATTTCTTCACCCCGCATTCAACGGCGGCATCGAGCAGTTTGAGGCCGTTGACCACGTTGTTGTGAAAATACTTTTTCGGGTCGGCCATGGATTCGCCGACGAGCGCGCTGGCGGCGAAATGCATGATCGCATCAGGTTTGGCGGCCTTGACGGCGTTGAGGATGTCGCCGGGTTCCTCCGGTTTGCCGACAATGAATTTGGCGCGCGCATCCACCGCTGAGCGATGGCCTTCGGTGAGGTTGTCATAAACCGTGACGACGTGGCCGGCGTTGAGCAGTTCTTCCGCGCAAACGGAGCCGATGTAACCCGCGCCGCCGGTGACCAGGACGTTCATGCGGTGAGTATGAAAAGAAAGCGCGGGCGTTCAAAGACCAAAAAAACCGCCGCGCGTCTGGAAACGCAGCGGCGGTTTCAAGACCGGTTGGCCGGTTAAAAGCAGCCTTTTTTGTTCGTGATGTAAGTGTTGACGAAATCCTCGTCGCTCTTGGTGAGATAGATGATGCCTTCGATCAGGCCGATGAGTGCGCCGATACCACAAAGAAAGCAAAGCAGAATCTGGATAATGCCTTCCTTCGTGTAACCGAGGATGAATTTGTGAATGCCCAGGCCACCAAGGAGAATACCACAGATTCCGGCGGCTATTTTCTTTTCAGCTCCAGCAGGTTTGTCGCTCATAGGTTGGATTGGGTTGATGGATGTTAACAGCGCCGGTGGTAGTCCGTTGGATGTCTGCCGTCAGTGATAAAGTTCGCTCCGCAAAAGTGCGGTCCCAATCTCAAGAAAGCGTGCGAACCGTTTCGACGCGCGTAATCAGCCATTTGCCATCGGTTTTCTGGAGGGTGAAATTCATCTCCTGCACGATGGAATCATGTTCACCGGCGATGTTCACCTCGACGGTAAGGTCCACCGTGGCGGATTGTTTGCCCGGCGCGACCGTGATGTTGATATCGGGAAAAGTCACCTTGAGCCCGCTCAAAGTCGAGCGGGCGCCGAAGGCGGCCTGTTTGATTTCATCGCGGCCTATGAGGGTGTGCTGGACGCGTCCCGGCACATTGATGTCCACTTCGACATTGGTGGAAAAACAGCCGGCCAGTTTTTGCGCGGCGGCCAGCCGGGCCAGGTCGCTTTCACCCGATGAGAACGAAGCCGTACGGGCCAGTTCCGCGAGGCGCTGGCGGATGGCCTTTTCCGGGCTGGGAAACAGCACGAACCACAGCCAGACGCCAAGCGCGACCAGCGCCGCCAGCAGGACGAAACGGAAAACAGTTTTCATGGAATGGCTTTGCCAACGATACGATTGCGTTCGACTTTTCCAAACGTGTGATTTTCCGACGGCATGGAGCGATTGTCGCCCACGACAAAATATTCGTCCGGGCCGAGTTTTTCGGGCGGCAAGTTCCAGCCACAGGGAAGTTTCTCATAAGGTTCATCGAGCGCCTGGCCGTTGATCAGGACCTGGCCGTTGACAAAAGCGACCGTTTCGCCCGGCATGCCAATAACGCGTTTCAGATACATCAGGTGGATGCCTGCCAGCCGGATGCTCACCACGTCACCGCGTCGGGGTTCATGCCACAAATACGCGACCCGGTTCACGAAATGCGCCGAACCGTCCTGATAGGTCGGCAACATGCTGATGCCTTCGACACGGATGTGCAGCAGGGTGAATTTGTAGCCGAGAATGCATAAGACGGCCAAAACGGCCGCGCGCACCAGCGTGACTTTGGGGTTGCGACCGATAACCACAATGCGCAGCCATCGGGGCACTTGTGACCGGCTCCGACCACTCAGTTGTTGAACAGGGTTTCGCGCCGACATCGCTTGGAGTCTCGACGCAATTTGCCACTCGTGCAACTTAGATTTGGGTCATCGCCTTGTCCAGGGCGGCGTAAAGCTGGTTCATCGTCGCCTCGGTTTCATCGCCCATGTTCGAGATGCGGAAGGTCTTGCCCTTGATTTTTCCGTAACCGCCGTCAATCAGGAAACCCTGGTCCTTCACCAGCCCTTGCAGCTTCGGCACGTCCACGGGTGCGCGACCGCCGGGCTTTGCGCCGTTGTTGATGCAGGTGAGCGTGACAGATTCAAAACCCTTGTCCGGGTACAGCGTGAAGCCGTGTTTGGCCGCCCAGGCGCGCGTCATTTCGGCCAGCTTTTTGTGGCGGGCGAACCGGTTCTCCAGGCCCTCGGCAAAAATGTCTTCGAGCTTCGACTGCAATGCAAAAACATGGCCGATGCTCGGCGTGCTTGGCGTCATGTTCTTCTCCGCGTTGTTCTGGAACTCGACAAAGTCGAAATAATAGCCGCGGTCGGTGATGGTGGCCGCCTTGGCCAGCGCGGCCTTCGAGCAGGTGAAAATGGCCGTGCCGGGCGGCAGGGCGAGCGCCTTTTGCGTGCCGGCCAGCAACACGTCAATGCCCAACGCGTCAAACTCCAGTTTGTAGGCCGTCATGGAACTGACCGAATCCACGATAAACATCACGTCGGGATATTTTTTCTTGAGCGCGGCGATTTCGTAAATCGGGCTCATCACGCCGGTGGAAGTTTCATTGTGAATGACGGTCATGGCGTCGAATTGGCCGGAGGCGAGTTTTTTGTCCACGGCCTCGGCGCGGATGGGCGACCCCCACGGCACTTGCAGCGGCTCGGCCTGCTTGCCGCAGCGCTTGGACACGTCGAACCACTTGTCCGAAAACGCGCCGCACATGCAGTTGAGGACTTTTTTGGCGACGAGATTGCGGATGGCGCCTTCCATCACGCCCCAGGCGGACGAGGTGGAGATATAGACCTGCTGCCTGGTGTAAAGCAGTTGCTGAAGTTGCGGTTGGATGGCGGCGTAAAGGTCTTTGAACCCCTGGCTGCGATGGCCGATCATCGGCTTGCGAAAAGCCTTGAAAGTTTTCTCGCTCACCTCGACCGGCCCCGGAATGTGCAATTTGACGTGTGCCATAAGTTGGTTGAAATTTTTCACAACGCACGGGGCAAAGGCAAGAACTGCTTTGCCAATTGCTCAACGTAAATTGGCCGTTGGTAAATCTGGCGGCAAATCACCTTGTCACATACCCGTTTGCGCGGAACCAGGCTACCGCATCGGCCAATGCCTGTTTCACCGGCGTTTGCGGCAGGCCGAGTTCGCGAATGGCCTTGGCCGGATTGAACCACATTTTGTATTTGGCCATGCGCACGCCGGCCAGCGGCACCCGCGGCGGTTTGCCGGTGACGCACGCCATGCCCTCACTCAAGTGTCCGGCAGCCAGCGCCACCCAATGCGGCAGCTTCATTTTCGGCGCGGGCACGCCGCTGATTTCTGCCAGCGCATGGAAAGTTTCCTCAAGGGTCCAGTTGCCGCCCGCATTGCCAAGAATGTAACGCTCGCCGAATCTCCCTTTTTCCGCGGCGAGCATGTGCCCGATGGCCACGTCGCGCACGTGCACCCAATTCAAGCCGGAGTCAATGTAAGCGGGCATTTTGCGGTTCAGAAAATCCACAATCAACTGGCAGGTCGGCGTGGGTTTCACATCGCGCGGGCCGATGGGCGCGCTGGGATTGACGATGATGACCGGCAGCCCCTTTTTCGCCAAATCCCTCGCCACGCGTTCCGCCAGCCATTTCGAGCGTTTGTAATGGTTCCCCATCTGCGCCTCGGAAACCGGGTCCGTTTCGTCCGCCGCGACGATTTTCCCGTTCACGGCTTTTGGCAGCGCGATGCAGCCGACGGTGCTGGTATAAACGATCCGCGCACAACCTGTGGCAGCGGCGGTTTCGATGACATTGCGCGTGCCTTCGATGTTCGTGGCATACATCGGCGCGTAATCGCGCAGCCACAGTTGGTAACTCGCCGCGACGTGAAAACACCATTCGCAACCCTCGGTTTCGCGTTTGAGCAACTCGCGATTGCCCACGTCGCCGGTCACGCGCTTGTACTCCACGCTGGCCAGCCCGCGCACGTCGGCGTTGGGGCGCAGCAACGCCTTTACCCGATGGCCGCGCGTGACAAGCTCGTGGACCAGGTTTGAGCCGATGAAACCCGAGGCGCCTGTGACGAAACAGTTCATAAACCGGAAGCGATCGGCGATGATTTTGGCGCAACGCGCCGCTGGATTCCATAAAAAGTTTTCTCCATCCCCCGGTGTCCTGATTTGAAATTTTGCGGAGCGCGGCTGTGCGCGCAGCGTCAGCCGCAGTGCGTTAAAATGCTGCGGCTGGTCTCCGACACAGCCGCGCCCCGTTCAAAACAGAACATTACTTCATATCCACTGCGCTTGACTTGGCCGGCTGGCTGCAGAACACTCGCCACGTCGTATGCCGGTCAAACGCAGTGCCAGAAAGAAGATGACGCGCTCCGAACAGCGCGACTTGGGCGTCAAAATCGAATTCGTCGAAGGGCTGGTCCGCCGCGAGCCTGATTACGTGGACGCGCTGCAATTGTTGGGCGATCACTATACGCAGAGTGGACGCTATGTCGAGGGACTCAAAGTGGATGAACGCCTCGCGCGCCTGCAGCCGGGCGACGCGCTCGTTTTTTACAATCTCGCGTGCAGCTATTCGCTCACCGAACAATTTGACCACGCCGCGCTCGCGTTGGAAAAGGCGTTGAACCTCGGCTACCGCGATTTCAACTGGCTCGCCAAGGATCCGGACCTTCATAAACTCCGCCAGCAACCGGTTTACCGCGACATCGAGGACAAAATCCGCCGGCTGAAAGTCAAGGTTCGTTGAAACGTGAACGGTTGAATCGTTAAAACGGTTCAACAACTAGGCAGTTCAACGGTTCAACGGTTTAACGATTTTACAAGTTTTATGAACGTCACCGTTCACGGTCACACCCGGCATTACCGCACTGTCACTTTTGACCGTGCGCACAACGCCGTCCTGCTGATTGAACAGCGGTTGTTGCCGCACGCGTTCAAAATCGTTGCCACAAAGAATTTCCGCGAAACCGCCGCGGCCGTCCACAACATGGTTGTGCGTGGCGCAGGCGCCATCGGCGCGACGGCAGCTTATGGTCTGGCCCAAGGCGCGTTCGCCTTTCGGGGCCGAAGTTTGGAGAAATATTCCCGGCACATTGAGGCGGTTTATCGGACACTCAAAGCCGCGCGGCCCACGGCGGTCGATCCCGTCAACGCGATGCACGCCGTACGCGCCGCCATGCGCGCCGGCAAAACCGTGGAGGAACAACAGGCGCTCGCGCTGGCCGCCGCTGAGGAATTTGCCAATGAAGACGTGCGGCATTGCGAAGCCATCGGACGCTGTGGCACCAAGCTCATTCGCAACGGCATGAGGATTCTGACCCACTGCAACGCCGGCTGGCTGGCGTTTGTGGATGTGGGTACGGCCACCGCGCCGCTGTATGCCGCGCAGGCGCAGGGCAAAAAATTCCACGTTTTTTGCAGCGAAACGCGCCCGCGCTTGCAGGGAGCGACCTTGACCGCCTGGGAACTGGCACAGCAGAAAATATCCCATCAGATTATCGCCGACAGTGTCGCCGGGCACCTGATGCAACGCGGTGAGATTGACTTGGTCATCGTCGGCAGCGACCGCATGCTGGGCCGCACCGGCGAAGTCGCGAACAAAATCGGCACTTACACCAAGGCGGTTTTGGCGAAGCGGCATGGCATTCCGTTCTACGTTGCGATACCGCTTTCGACGATTGACTGGCATTTGAAATCCGGCTTCGACATTCCCATTGAGGAACGCCACGAGAGTGAAGTCCTCGGCGCCTGGGGCGCGATAACAAATCCGCACTCCGCACTCCGCACTCCGCACTCCGGCAGGCGGGTTTACGTGCGCGTGGCGAATCCGACGAGCGGCGCGAGGAATCCGGGTTTTGACGTGACGCCGCCGGAATTGATCACGGGCATCATCACGCCGGTCGGTATTTTCAAGCCGAAGGAACTATGGTCAAAGCGGCATCAGCTCGGCTTCCACGCCCAATTGGATGTTGAGCGTTGAGTGCTGAGTGTTGAATGTTTCCTTTCTGGCCTTTGGACTTTCAGGCTTGCACCCGGCCAAAAGTGAATTAATTTGCGCTGCTGGCGGATGGCGGGGTAGCCAAGTGGTAAGGCAGGGCTCTGCAAAAGCCTCATTCGTCGGTTCGATTCCGACCCTCGCCTCCAGCTCCGATGCTTGGGCATCAACGAGTTGTGAAGAACCAAGTTGCAACTGCCAGCAAAACTGCCAGCAGACGGCGGACTTGGCGAAACTCGGGAACGACTTGCCAAAACTCCGCTGAAACTCCGGCAGAACTCGCTGGCGAGCACTTGGCCGCGCCGGATTGTGTAGGACTTACACAACGCGGACGCATCGCAGACTTACGCTGCTTCATGAAAAATTATGAAGCAACGATTCCGACTCTACCGCCGTAACGGCGGGATTTTCTACGTCCATGACGGGGACACGGGCAAGCAGGAAAGTCTGTGCACCCGCGACCGCGCTGAAGCATCCGCGTTGTTCGCCGCCAAAACTCAATCCCATCGTCAGGCGCATTTGAACCTTCGGTTGGCACGCACTTATCTGGCCGCGACCGATCCGATGGTATCCAAGCGGACATGGCAGGTGCCTATGGAAGAACTGGCGAGAACTAAACGTGGATCAACTAAGGAGCGTTGGCAACGTGCCCTCAAAGACAAGGCGTTTGACCTGATTCGCGACCTGCCGATTCTGGAAACACAGGCCGAACATTTCTTGAAGGTGCTGAATATCGGCACCGTCTCAACGAATGTTTTCCTCCGCCGCGTCCACAACTTTGCGTTGGACATGGGCTGGTTGCCGTGGCCGGTGGTGGTGAAGCGCCAGTGGCCGGCGATTGAGTTCAAAGAGAAGCGGGCCATCACTTGGAAGGAGCATTGCCAGATTATCGAGCGCGAGAATAACCCGGAGCGCAAGGCATTTTACCAAATGGCATGGCACATGGGTGCGTCGCAATCCGATCTGGCATTTCTGGAAGCAGAGAACGTTGATTGGGAACATCACGTCATCAGCTTTGCACGCATGAAAACCGGCTCGATTGCCATCATGCGCTTTGGTGAAGACGTGGCGGAAATTCTTCGGGATTTGCCGGGGAGCGGCCCGTTGTTTCCGTATCTGCGAAGTGTCCGCGCAGGGGACCGGGCAACGGAGTTCAAGCAACGCTGCAACGGACTTGACATCAAAGGCGTCACGTTGCACAGCTACCGTTACGCTTGGGCGGAACGGGCGAAGACCGCTGGTTATCCCGAACGTTTTGCGATGGAAAACTTGGGACATAATAGCAAAGCCGTGCATCGCGCCTACGCACGCAAGGCGCAGGTAGAACTGCCGTCGTTAAGCGAATACGAGCGGCAGCGGAAGCTCTTTGCCAACGGCGTAGGAATTGAACCTGTGGCGCAAGCCATCACCGCATAAGGAGGACATCATGCAACCCATGCAAATTAAAGCACTCGAACTGGAGCAATCGGTTTTGAAATTCCTGGATGGAGTCATTTCCGACTATGGCGTTTACATCTTTATGGGGTTGGTCTTTCTCCTGATTCCATTGCTGGCTTGGGTATTGAGCGGCGGGCTGCGGCGAAAATTACTGAAGGGTAAACCCGTGCTGCATGTCACGCCGGTCATTGGAGTGCAAATACCAATTGGACGACCAACGCCGCCGCCAGAATCATTTGACCCATTTCCGCCGTTGCAAGACCAGCCAGACCGTGACAACGATGACGATTAACACGTGTATTCCTTGATAAAAATGCAGGGATCTACTTTCATAGGCTCATGACTCGGAAAGGAAACACCATGAAAACTATTTTTCGTTGGATGGTGACAGTATTTGCCGGGATGATTCCACTTGCCTCGCTTGCGCAGAGCGACCCAGGTCCTGCAACCGGCGGAGGGATAAATCGCAATTACGATGATGGGTATGTCTATGTTGACAGCATTGGAGACAGTTTCGGCTACACGTCATATTGGGGTTACCAGAACGCCTCTCAGATTCAAGGGGACTTTCTCGTTTTTCACAGTGAATCCAGCTTGGATGCCAATACAATACAGGTGATAACCGATACCTACGATCTCGGTAACCTCCTAACTCCGCCTCCCGCGCCGTATTCGGGCACTTTCAGTGGGCCAGGGCCAACCATACCAGACTCCCCGTTCTCGCGGTCTATCGAGGACATAGCGGTTCCTGAACCATCCTCAGCCATTATGCTATCGCTTGGAACGTTTATTCTGGTCAGCATGGTTTTTGTTAAGATGCCAAAACGTTGTCTAGTATGAAGGTTTGATAAGATTAAAGTCTTGGTGTCGCTGGGCCGGTCTTGTCACGGCCAGTTCTCTTTTGTCTGTTTTTGCGCCGCCAATGGGTGCTGATGGCGTCCGTTGCTTTTCCAAGCCACTTCTCATCGTTTCGTAACGCCGTCAGTGATTCAGCCGAAAAAAACCTGGTCGTGTTGACTGAAGGATGGCCAAGCGGTTTCAACAAATCCGCGCCAATCAAAATTGAAATCTCATGGGGTTGAAAGCCGAGATACCATGCAGCTTCCAAGGCATTCAGCCGGGCCGGGAGTAATGGCAAAGCAAGAAACATATATTTATCTTCCTTGTTCATACTTTCATGCCCCGAATAGGTTTGTGTTTGAAGGTTTGCGTTCTTTCGGGCTGCTCACCTTCGACGATTGCCTCGGTATTTTCAGCGGCTTCAAGCTGGCTGGAAGCCTGATTTTTGGTAAGATCCAGCTTGTCCTCTATTTCCGACTGTTTTTTGACCAGGCGATGGTACCGTTCCTCTTTCTCGAAGGGCGCGCCGACCTTGGCTTCCAATTCAGTTGCCCGCTTTTGCGAGTCACGAATATCGGACTCCAGCCGTCCGGCACGTTCCTCGAACCCCTGCGCCACCAATTCCAGGGAACGGATGGTGCCCAGCGCCGTATCGGTGATCCGGGTGCTGTAACTGTTTTTGCCGCGCAAAACGAGTTCTGCGGTGTTGTTGAAACCGGAACGAATGAACAGGTCGAAACCGGCAAACCGCCCGACACGAACGTCCTCGCCGAAACGAAATTTCAGTTTCTGCGCCTGACGCACGATCAATTCACCAGCGATGCCGCGATTATCGAGGGTCTGGCCATCCAGTTCGATGCGGAACTTGTCGCCGGAAGTGTCCTGCCGCACGGTCAAATCCTGCCGCAGATGGGCCAGCCGTTCGGTATAAGTTTCCGATTCTTCCCGTGCATGGCGCAGACTGGCACGGATGCGATATTGTTCCTCGGCATGGGCAGAGCGCAACCGGGTGAGCCGCATCAATTCGGCATCCACCTGCGCCTTTTCAATCACCAGCGGATTACCGGAAGCAATGGCCTTGACCTCGGCATAGGTCAATGCCGCTGAGTCGAGGTCTTCCACGCGCCGAACGGTCAGGTCGCCGGTCATCACCTGGGCGATGAACTTGGCTTTTGTCTCCAGCGTCTGCCACATATAAGCATCGAACGAGCCTTCGGTGACGTAACGATAAATCTGCACGCTGGAATTCCTGTTCCCTTGCCGCAGTATGCGTCCTTCACGTTGCTCCACGTCGGCAGGCCGCCACGGAGCGTCCAGGTGATGAAGCGCAATCAATCGTTCCTGAACATTGGTGCCTGAACCCATTTTCTGCGTGCTGCCGAAAAGGATGCGAACCTTGCCGGCGCGCACGTCGCGGAACAAAGACAACTTCCCCGCGTCTGAATCGTAATCCTGAATGAAGGCAATTTCTCCGCCGGGCACACCGAGACGTTCCAACTTCTGCGCCATGTCACGGTAAACGGAAAAACCACGATCTCGGGGAGTGGAAAGGTCACAAAAGACAAGCTGGGTAAGGCGATCATCTTTTTTTGACTCCCATATTCGGTGGATGTTTTCGACGGCAATGTTGACCTTGCTTTGGGGGTTGTCAGACACGGACGGCAGCATCAACCGAAGGTCGAGCGCGGCTTTTCGTCCCTCGGTCGTGATTTTGAGCATGTTGTCTTCATGGGGATGGACTTGCCGCATTCGGATGCGGTCTGCGCGCTCAACCAGTTGTTGCACAAACTTTTTGAGTTCTGGTGTGGCGGGCGCACTGCGAATGGCCGGCTTTTCACCCTCCAGTTTCGGGCGCGGCAAATTGAGCATCTGGGCGGTCTGCACGTCCGCCGCCTGCCGGAACAACTGCATCAACTCCGGGACATTGATGAAACGGGCGAAGCGCGTGTTGAGCCGGTAGCCCGCGCCATCGGGCGCAAGTTCCATGGCCGTCACCGGCTCGCCAAAGGTGGCCGCCCATGAATCGAAATGATTCAGGTTGTGTTTCTTCAAATCGTCGGGCTGAAGATACCGCTGCATGGTGAACATCTCGGCCATGCTGTTGGCAATGGGCGTACCGGTGGCGAAGACCACACCCCCGCCGCCATTGACGGACTGGATATGGCGGACCTTGAGGAACATATCAAACGCCCGCTCACTGGCCGTCTGTGGCAGCCCGGCGATGCGCGTCATCTTGGAGACGTAGAACAGGTTTTTGAAATAATGCGCCTCGTCCACGAAGAGGCGGTCCACACCGAGTTCCTCGAAGGTGAGCGTGTTGTCCTTCTTGTGGTCGGCGGCCAGCGCCTGTAACCGCGCTTCGAGCCGTTTCTTTGCCTTCTCGAGGTCTTTCACCAAACGGCGATTGGAACTGTCGGCATGTTCGCGCATCGCTGCTTCCAGTTCATCCAATTGCTCTTTGAAAAACCGAAGCTGGGTTTCCTGGGACAGCGGAATGCGCTCGAAGCCAGAATGCGTGACGATCACCGCGTCCCAATTTCCCGTGGCGATGCGGCTGAACAGTTTCCGGCGGTTTTTGGCTTCAAAATCCTCCTTGCCAGCAACCAGAATGTTTGCGCCCGGATACAGGATGAGCAATTCGGTCGAGAACTGGCCAAGCATGTGATTGGGGACGGCGAAAATGGGTTTACGCGCCAGCCCCAGCCGTTTCAATTCCATCGTGGCTGCGACCATCGTGTAGGTCTTGCCCGCGCCGACGACATGGCCAAGCAAGGTGTTGTTCGTCTGCAAAATGCGCCACACACCCGATTTTTGATGCAAATGCAGTTGAACGGCCGAACTTGCCCCTGGCAACGTCAGGTGTTCACCGTTAAACGTGCGGAGACGCGAATGATTAAACGTGTCGTTGTAGAGGCGGCAAAGCCGCTCCCTTCTTGAATCATCCAACCAGATCCATTCCTTGAACCGTTCCTTGATTCGCTCCTGTTTTTCGCGCGCGGCCTCGGTGGCCTGCGCGTTGACGACGGGTTTTTTGTCCACGTAATCGTAAACGGTGGGCGTTTTGAGATTCAGCGTTTCCTCAATGAGTTCGAGGCCGGAGTAACGGTTCGTGCCCCAATCCGTGGTGTTGGCGGTCGCCCCTTTTGCCTCCCAATCGCCGGTGACATGCCATGAACCGAGTAAATGAATGTGATTGACCTCGACACCGGACGAAACGTCGAGCAGTTCGTGAACGAACTGTTTTACGTCTTCCGGTGGCAGCCAGGATGCACCCAAGCGCACGTCAATCTCGGTGGCGGACAAATCCTCCGGCTGGACGGATTTCAACGCCCCGACGTTTTCATGGAAATGCGGGTCGGTGACGCTGGCGGCATCGGCGGCAACGAGCTTTTCACGGACATTGCCTGAAAGATATTGGTCGTCGGTTTCCCATTGTTTGGTCTGCGGGTTAAGAAAAATCAGCCCCTTCAAATCAGGCAAAAAATCTTCTGTCGGCTGTGCCAGCAATCCGGCCATGTGGTCAAGGTCCACCCGGCCTTTTTCATTCAGCGAAACCAGCAATGCCTCTTTCGGTGATGCAACCGACTCAATAGGTTGTTTGTGATGGATGGTGCGTTCGCGGAAAATTGAGGCTTTCACCGCCACATTCGTTTCCTCATCGTAATGCTCCAAAGACAGGAGCAGCGGGAAATCGGGATCGCCGTCGAAGGCGTTTTGATTGACACGGGCGTTGACAGGGCCAAAACGGGAAACAAAACGGTCGTAGGCCAGATTGAGTTGGTCGCGCGCTTCAACGACCTGTCCTTCACTGCTGCCGTCAAGTTGGGAGCGCAGGCAGCTCCGGACGGCGTCGCGCACTTCAATCAACCGCCGAATCCGTGAACGCGTTTCGGCGGGCAGGTCGTCCAGCGGACGCAATACGTCCTCCTCACGGATGCAAACCCGGCCGTCTTCGTGAACACAGAAGGCATTGGGCTTGATGAAATCAGGCGCAGGGATGCCTGGGTCAAAGGATTGCCCGGCAATTTTCTGAACTTGCGACTCGTAGATGTTTTGAGGAAGCCGCTCAATCGCCTGTGCCAGCGCCTTGCCCAAATCGCGGCCATCCGGCTCCAGCGTCGGTTCATTGTCTCGATACATCCGGCCCGACAGCCGCATTTTGCCCAACATCATTTCGGGATGGGCAATGAAGTATTCGTTGAGTGCGAATTCTTCTTTATTGTTGTTGGTGAAATCCCTCACCGCCTGCCATGCGGGACCGGCAGGCAATTCACCGGCGCGCAGCTTGCGCAACATCACGATGTCAGTGGTGACTTCCGTGCCTGCGTTTTTTTTGAAGGCATCATTGGGCAGCCGGATTGCACCGAGCAATTCCGTCCGAGCACCAAGCAAATCGCGCAAGGTCGAATCGAACTTATCAAGCGTGCTGTGTGTGGTGATGAACATGACGATGCCGCCCGGTTGCACTTTTTCCAACGCGGCGGCAAAGAAATAATCGTGAATGGAAAATTTGTATTTGTTCCAGCGCGGGTCGTGGACGGTGTAATCGCCGAAGGGCACGTTGGAAATGGCGAAGTCGAAAGAATTGTCCGCAAGTTTTGCTTTTTCAAACGGCTGCTCGCGAATGTCGGAATCGGGATAGAGCGCTTTGGCGATGCGGGCGGTCAGAGGATCTATTTCGATGCCAGTGATGGTCGAACGGCGGAGCATTTCCTTTGGCACGAGGCCGATGAAATGGCCGATACCACAGGCCGGTTCCAGAATCCTGCCACCCTGAAAACCGAACCGTTCCGCTGCTTGATACATGGCACGGATGACCACTGGAGCCGTGTAATGGGCGTTGAGTGTCGTTGCACGGGCCTTTTCATATTCTTCCTTCGTCAGTTCCGCCTGGAGCGTTTCACGTTCTGCAAGCCAGAGGACATTGAAGGCGTCAAACACTTGGGGTATGGCGCCCCAACCGGCGTATTTGACAAGCGCGGCCTTCTCGTCCTGGGTGGCAGGTCGCGCTTCGACCTCCAGTTTCCGAAGCACCTGGATGGCACGCAGGTTTTGCTGGAACTTCTGTTTGGGACCGCCTGCTCCCAAACGATTGTCGTCGGTGATGCGATAGTTGTTGGAGTTGCCCGGCGATTTTCCAAATTCCGGTTGGCCGTCCGTTTGGTGGCCGGCTACTGAGCCTCCGGTGGCCGCAGGATATATTTCTCCCGGGTCAGTTCCCAGGCGCGGTCGTGTGCCTGTTGCGCGTTCAGTCCCTGTTTCGTCAATTTGATTCGCAAGTCGGCCATTTCTTCCTTCGTCTTGTGCTCCGCCTCCAGGAGCATCTGGTACAGCAGTCCGTTCCGTTCCAGTTCCTGCACCAGCTTCGGGCAATGTTCGCGCCAGTGTTTTTCGGCCATCTTTCCGTATTGAGTCAGGGTGTTCACGTGAATTGGGAGCAAACAGCTCCAGTTGATCATCCGTCGTTGTTCGTTTGAGCGCCATCGAAATCTTGCCAATGCCGGCTCCGAGGAGCAAGCAACAGCCGGTTTAACAAGTTATGGCTTACGCGGGAGGCGTTGTTTCAGGGGCCGAATGTTCTCACGCTGGACGAATTTTTCATCGAGTTCCTGAACCGCCTTGGGGAAAAGCAGGATAATACGCACGCCGAATGCTCTTTGAAGACCAACGATTTGTTCGTCCGTGACTTTGGTGCGGCCCGACTCGATGTTGGCCAGCATGTCGCGGCTGACATCCACCCCCTGGCATTGCACGCGCGCCGCCAGAATTTCCTGTGTCCACTTCCGCTCAAAGCGCAGTTTAGCCACCACTGGACCGATGATATTCAGGTGGCGCATGGCGCAGCCCGTCATTAGACAACCCCGCTGTCATGATTCCACCGCCAAAATCAGGTTGGAAAATTGCTGTCACCCGCCCTTCCTTTCTAATTTTTGAGGTTGGTTCATAGCGTAGAAGCAGAAATAAAAAATCCAGAATCATCCTCGCGAATGCCGCATAGTCTCCAGACTGAATTGTCCACAAAATCACCAGACTGCACATATTTCGGACGGAGGGATGCAAAAACCCCGCCTGCTGATATTTGAGCAAATTAAATGCCGACGAATTCATGTGCTTCAATCCATTGCAACGGCGGCAAACATTGACGCCAGAGCCGGTCTGAACCCTGTTGCCAGAGCCAGACCGGCACCGAGAGCAGCATTAAACACCGACGGCTTCTCCTTTCGTTTGGGTTTGTGAGCGGGAGACGGCGCGTTGCGTCTGCCGGGCGATCTGGGTCATGACCTCTTCGCGCTGGTCTTCCGGCACGTTCTTGACCAGCGTCTCGTAAGCCTTTTTCAATTCAGGGCTTGCGTTGATGCGTTTCATCATGCCCTCGCGCATCCGCTGCTGCCGGTCGAGCTGGCGGACTTCGTTCAGGACGACGGTGCGTTCCAGCCGGTCACGGGGCATGGCCTGGATGAAACTCCAATACTTGGGGTTTTCCTTGATGTAAGCGTCAATTTTGGCATCCACCTCCGGATTGCTCCGAAAGTTGGGCGCGTCAGCAACAGGAGGACCGCCATTGGGCGGCGCATTTGGGGGTGTTTTTACTTTGCTCATAATGAGTTTGGTTTTTTGGTTTCGAGTTGCCGGCGGAAAGGGACAGATTCACGGCCCCTTCAATGCGCCGACAAAGTGTCAGGGATTCAACGAATCAGGCGGTTCATTAGTCGTAGGTGAAGCTGGCAAGGCCAGCGATTGCCCTTGATTGGCTTCGAGCGCGTCAAGCCGCTTGTTCATCCCGGCCAACGTCGCGCGCAAAAACGCCGTCTGTTGAAAATTGGTTTTGGTATCCAGCAAGGTGGTTTGGACTTGGGCCAGCGCCGCCGACAGAAGCCGGGCTTGGGCCATGATTTGGGCGGTGGCAATTCGCTGCGAGTTCACCTCGGTGAGGATGGCATCGTTGACCGGTGTCGGTGAGAACGCAATGTCATGCGTGGGTGGCAACGCCAGGATGTTGCCGCCATAGGGACCGGGATGAAAATTCCAGCGGGTGTTTTCTTCAATCCGATAGACGACATGTTGCTCGTGCATCACCAAATCGTCATTCGGATCGGTGTATCGCCCGACATGATAGGCATGGACGTCTTCGGGATAACGGACGGCGGAGTTGTCCATCACTGGCGGTTGTGGTAACGGTCGCAGGGTGAGCTTGGGTGTGGTCGAGCAAGCGGTCAGAAACAACAGGGGAATCAAATGCAATTTCTTCATGGTTTGGATTGGGTTGAAAGTTGTTCGTCCTTTTCTTCGGTAATGCTCGTGCCGCCGAAGGTGGCATCAGCGCGGTCAATGGTTTGCAGAACGTAAAGGTAAAACTGTTTGCCCGAAGGCACGCGGACATAGAACCCGTTCTTTTGAATCGAGTCTTGAATCTGCTGCGCGTAGGTTTGCAGCACCGCCTGCGCGCCGGCAAACGGCGCGTTGTTGAGCGTGGGGCTGTTGACGGGGCCAAAGACCGTCTGTTGTTTTTCCGTCAGCGCGCTGGCTGCGCCGGAAAGAAACGTGGCGGCAAAGAGTTTGATGTCAGCCAGGTTGTCGGATTTGATGAGCTGGCCGCGCAGTCCGGCGCTGCCGTCGGTGATGGCCCAGCCGGTCTGGTTGGTGGAGTTGTCGAACTCGCGGTCCAAGGCGATGGCCGCCAGGTGCATTTCCTCGCCGTC
>Ga0116112_1000664_pt1 | contig 26155 bp, 18 predicted proteins | sample June2015DPH_8_15_FD_89721 | JGI IMG/M metagenome (GOLD analysis project Ga0116112, IMG submission 89721) | Peatland microbial communities from SPRUCE experiment site at the Marcell Experimental Forest, Minnesota, USA - June2015DPH_8_150 | ecosystem: Environmental > Terrestrial > Soil > Wetlands... | reverse complement strand
TTCGCTGTGCATTAACGAGCTTCGTGCCGGTGAAAATCTTGATGCCTTCGCGCCGGAAAACCTTTTCGATTTCCGCTGCCGCATCGGGGTCGAATTCCTTTAAAATGTGTTCGCTGCGCTGGATAAGCGTAACCTTGACGCCGAAACGCGCGAAAAACTGTGCAAACTCACACGCAACCGGCCCGCCGCCAAGGACAATGAGCGACCTGGGCAATCGTTTGAGCGCCAGCGCGCTATCGCTGGTGAGATAGCCAACCTCGCGAAGCGAGGGCAGGGGAGGCGCTGCGACGTTTGAACCGGTGGCGATGATGAAATTTCTGGCGGAGATTTGTCGTGGACGCCCCTCGCCCCGTCCCACTCCCCGCTTGGCGGGGAAAGGGTGGCCGGAGGCCGGGAGAGGGGAAACCAATTCGACCGTGTGCTCATCCAAAAATTTTGCGTTGGCGCGGATGAATTGGAATTGGCCACCGGCAAGTTGTTCCCGGCGGTAATCCGCAAAATCCTTAATGAGCGTGTTCTTTCGCGCCATTACCTTCTTGAAATCGAAGCTTACGTTGCTGGTGCGGATGCCCCACGGCTCGGTATGGCCGGCAAGGTGCATGACTTCCGCGGCGTAGAGCAGCGCCTTCGTAGGCATGCAGCCGCGCAGGATGCACAGTCCACCGACTTCTTCGCCGCCTTCAATAACGATGGTTTTCAGGCCCGCGCCCGCCGCGGTTCTGGCCGCGGCATAACCCGCGCTGCCGCCGCCGAGAATCGCCACATCAAAATCAAATCGGTTCACGCGGTAAAAGATGGGAGTGCGCGGGAGAAATGCAAATTTCAAATTTTGCTTGGAGGGCTTTCAGGGTTGAAATTTGCCGCGCGCTTTTGGATGATTGGGCCATGAGTAACATTATTTATCCGCGCAGCCCGCGCGAAACGATGGACGGCTGGATGTATCTGCCGCGTTACCTTGACAAAATCCGCCTGCACCTCGCTGGCAAGCTGCATTCTGATTATCAGGAAAATTTCGGCAAAGGTTTTGACGGTATGTGGCTCAAAGCCGCCGGCGTTACGCACGAACAGATGATTGAGGTGGTGAAAAAATCCATCACCGACGGCGAAGTATGTGATTGGGTGTGCCGCAACGTAAAAAAATCCCCGGCGGAAAAGGCCGCGCATCGAGAGGATATGTTGAGCCGGCCGAAGGCCAATGACACGGAAGCCTTGGCCCGGCTCAAAATGCGCAAGGAACAATGCGGCGGCGCGCATCGCGACGACGTCAAGACCTTCGTGGACGTGATTGACCTGGACGAAAAGCGGATTTAGTGCCGGAGAGGATAATTGGATACGCGAAATAAAGTCTGATACCGGAGCCGGGCAGTCGCTAAATATAGTTGGATACGAGCAAACCCTTTGATGATGAATCGTCTGCAGGATGAAATCGGCGGGCATCTACCTGTACGTGGTACAGAATCGCCGCAAGATGCCGGAAACCGGCGGCGACGAGCGTACCCAATGGATGGAGTGCAGCAGCAACAACAGGAAAAAGTTATGCCGTTGTCATTACCGAATCCTCCGGAGTGACATGGGATGGGCGGTGCCCCTTGCCACGAGACTTGTCTCCGCAACGCCTTTCCGATTATAACACCGGAGTGTCACGTCAGGACTCCTCAGCACGATTATCAATGGATCCAGGGGCGCGACTGGCCATCCCCGGCGCCCTGATCGTTTTGTTTGTCTTCCTGGCCTATTTGCCAGCACTGCACGGCGGGTTCATCTGGGATGATGATGCTCATCTGACGGCGAATCCCTGCATTATCGGCCCGCTCGGGTTCAGGGAAATCTGGACGAGCAGCGCGGCAACTTATTATCCGCTGGTGCTGAGCAGTTTTTGGTTGCAGCACGCAATCTGGGGTTTGAATCCGTTGCCGTATCATCTGGTAAACATCGCCATGCACGCGGCATGTGCGGTTTTGCTGTGGCTCGTTTTGCGGTGCTTGCAGGTGCGGGGCGCGTGGTTCGGAGCCGCGCTTTGGGCGTTGCACCCGGTACAGGCGGAGTCGGTAGCCTGGATCACGGAATTGAAAAACACGCAATCCTGTTTGTTCTATCTGCTGGCCATCTGGTTTTTTCTGAAATGGCGGGCCGCCGGCACATTCGCCGGCCGGAAAGGAACGGAATGGGACTACGCGCTCGCGTTGCTTTGCGCCGTGCTGGCGATTTTGAGCAAGGCTTCCACCGTGATGTTGCCGGTCGTGCTCGGCCTGGTGTGGTGGTGGAGTGATGGCCGTTGGCGCTGGCGGAATATTTTCAGACTGGTGCCATTTTTCATCATCTCCGCGGCGGCCAGCGGCTGGACGATTTGGGAACAACAGTTCCATTCCGGGGCAGTGGGACCGGACTGGTCGCAAAGCCGGGCCGAGCGGCTCGTGATTGCCGGGAAAGTCGTCTGGTTTTATCTCGGCAAATTGCTCTGGCCGCACCCGTTGATTTTTATCTATCCGCGGTGGGAAATTGACGCAGCGCGCCCAACAGCCTATCTGCCGGTTCTGGCGCTGGGCGTCATCTTGTTTCTTTTATGGCTGAATCGCCGCGGCCGGACCGGGCTGGTATTTTTTGCATTTGCCTATTTTGTGATTTCGCTGTTTCCGGTGCTGGGCTTTTTCAATGTTTATTTCTTCCGCTATTCATTCGTAGGTGATCATTTTCAATATCTGGCCAGCCCTGGTCCCCTCGCGCTGGCGGCGGCCGTAATCATCACGGCGCTCGACCTGTTCAAAAAAAGCAGACCGTTCCTGGAACCGGCGCTATGCGGGACATTGCTGCTGGTGCTGGGGGCGTTGACCTGGCAGCAATGCGGGACGTTTGCCAACATGGAAACCCTCTGGCGGACGACGCTGGCCAAAAACCCGGATTGCTGGATGGCCCATAGCAATCTGGGTCTTTTGCTGAAAAACCAGGGGCGCATTGAAGAGGCAATTGCACAGTACCATCAGGCCCTCCAGCTCGATCCGAACGCCTGGGACGCGCTGAACGATCTGGGTGTCGCCCTCGCCGCCAGAGGCCGGTTTGATGAAGCGATCATGAACTATCGCAAGTCCCTCGAGATCGACCCGAACCGCTTCGCGGTGCAGAACAACCTGGGCCATGCCCTCGCCGCCGAAGGGCGGTTTGATGAAGCGATCGAGTACTATCGCATGGCCCTCCGGATCTATCCGAATTACGCCGACGCGCTGAATAATCTGGGTAACGCCCTCGTCGCCAGGGGCCGGCTTGATGAAGCGATTGAGAACTATCGCCGGGCCGTCCAGATCAATCCGAATTTCTCCGAAGCGCTGAACAATCTGGGTGTCGCCCTCGCGGATAAGGGCCAGTTTGATGAAGCAATCGAGACCTATCGCCAGGCCATCCGGATCAAACCGGACGATGGCAACGCGCTGAACAATCTGGGTGCCGCCCTCACCGCCAGGGGCCAGTTCGATGAAGCGATCGAGAACTATCGCCAGGCGATCCAGCTCGATTCAAACCGCCCCGAAACCTTCTTTCATTTGGGCATGACCCTTGATCAATTGGGTCGCACCCGGGAAGCGGTCGCCCAATACCGGGAGGCACTGAGATTAAATCCCAACCTGGCCGGGCCGCTGAACAATCTGGCGTGGGTGCTGGCCGCCGGTCCCGATGCCGAGCTGCGCAATGGACCCGAGGCGGTCCGTTTGGCCCAACGCGCGTGTGAGCTGACGCATTATGGCGAACCCATGTTCATCGCGACGCTGGCCGCCGCTTTTGCCGAATCCGGCCGCTTCCCGGAAGCGGTGACCACGGCGGAAAAGGCAGAGCAGCTCGCAACCGCAGCCGGGTCTAAAAAACTGGCCGGGACAATCCGGCAACTGCTTGAACTCTACCGCGCCGGCAAACCCTATCATGAGCCCGCCCCAACCGGGCAATGAGTCCGTTTGAACATCGCAGATTGGGGGAATGGAGAAACAGTTGTGCACGACTCCGATGGGAAAACGTTTGAGCCAGCGGCAGAGCAGACACCACAATGCAGCCCGAAATGAACATTCAGAACCAAGCCTGCGGCGTCAGTTTCCAACTTTACTACGCGAGTACGAATAGGCGCCCGGGGTGCGCGCGTCCTGTTTTGACCAGCCGAGCAACTGCCGGATCTCCGCCGGCAGAGAATCGGCTGAAACTGCCCAAGGCAATGCCCGGGCCAGTTCAAAGTTACCCAGTTCCGGACTCTTGAAGACGGTGCCATAGTAATTGTCCACATATTGGCTGTGCGCTTCGAATTCCGGGTGTAACTGGCGCAGGCCGTCAAGCGACTTGAACTCGGTCAGGCAATTGTCGCTGTCCACCGGACTCCACAGAATCAAGGTCTTCGCGCTGGCGTCGCCGCCACGCACATAGACGTTGTCATCAAGCTGTTTGACCTGCGGCCGAGTGAGCCGCCCACACAACACCATCGTTTGCGTGAATCGGAGAAGGGGTTGGTTAAAATCCGTGCTGGCCGCCAGCAGATTGCCGACAAAGACGTGTCCCTCGCGCTTGTCCACGTCCGGGCCGGTGCTGGGGTGCCAGCCGAAGTGATCGTTGGTCGCGCTTCTTTCCGTGCGCTCAAAGGAGGCGATGCTGTTGTAGAGGGTGTTGTGATAGACCCGGACGTTCGAGCTGTTAAGCACGCGAACCCCGTGTTGGCAATTGACGAATACGTTGCCGGCGCAGATCGCCCCCTTGGAAATCTCAAAGAAAAATCCAATAATCGCGTTCTCGACCTGGTTGTTGATGAACACGCCGTCCACGTTGCCGACGTCGTACCAGATGCCGTTCGAGTTCGGCTGGTCCAGCACGAGATTGTCCCGGCAGGTGGCACGGTAACATTGATTGAAAATCTTCACCGCCGCGGGAAAATACCCGGTCATCTGCTGGATGTTGTTCCGCCGGAAAATGTTTTTCTCCAGCAGGCAATCGGCCGAGCCGATGACGTAAATGCCTTCCGTTCGGGTGTCGCTGATCAGGCAATGCCGGACAGTCAGCCGGTCGCCCCGGAAATAACCGGCCACACGGGAGCAAAAGGAAATCGTCACATCTTCCAGCGTCGTGCCGGTGACATCCTTGCCGTAGGTGGCGGGATCGGACAGACCCACCGGTTCCTTGCCCTCCACTTCGAGCGCGCGGTAGGCATATTGGGTGAACGTGAGGCCGCGAATCACGGGTCCCTTGCCGTCCGAAGTCTTGCCATGACAGGGGCCGGTTGTCCGGGTGAGCGCGCCGTCGAAAGCTGTGATCTCCACCAGGCGATTTGTCGGACTGACGCCGATGTAAACCTGGCCGGCATCGTAATCAATGTAATATGAGTTTGTATTAATTTCCCCTTCCCAGCCGACCGCTTTCAGCAGTTCGCCGTCAACGAAGACCATGTCGTTGTTGAAGCGCCAAGGCGGTGTCTTTGTGCCTTCCCGTTCCCGCCGCCACCAGTCCTGCGGTTTGGCCGGGAACAAATGGGACCAGGAAGTCCGCCACAGGCCGTTGGTCTGAGCCACCCAATTGGTGGCCACCAGGGTTCCTTTCAAAACCGGATGCTCATCGGCGTACGGTTGCAAGGTGATTCCCTGGTTAAACTGCAGTCCGCCGATGCGATAAGTGCCCCCGCGCAGGATGATGGCGTCGCCGGTCACCACCCGCTCAACGGCCGATTGCAGGGTGGTGGGTTGGTCCAAGGTCGTTCCTGAGGCATTGGTCTGTCCATCGGGTGCCACGTAATAAATGTGGGCGGCATCCTTGGGCAGCTCGTAGCTCTGCTGAATCGGGCCATAAGGACCACCGGAGGGTTGGGCCTGTCCGGCCGGTGACCCGAGCAGAAGGGAAAAAAGAGCGCAACCAACCCACGACGGCTGACGCCATTTCCAACTGTACGACCAGAAACGATGGGGACGGCTACGGGAGGATTTTTGAGCGATATACGGATTCATTTTGATACCTTTCAACCGGCGATGCTCGATGAGGTTAAGGGTGGACGATCAAACTCGGGGCTGACATCGTGATGCGGGCGACGCCAATGGGTTACGAACAGGCCGCTGTTGCGGTCCGGTTCGGCGGAGGTCGCTCGAACAATTTTGTCAGGCAACATTGTTGTCATCTTTGGACATGAAAGGCCTCCTGGCCCACCTCTTGTCACGTCATAACTGGTGCCATCTCACCCCGCTATTTTTAAGCTGCGGGAAGCAGGGTAGCAAGTCGCCTCAACGAACGCAATGGTCAGCGCGCAACGTCATGGATCTGCTTTGATTTTCTCGCGGCCTCCAAACGGACATGGCAACCAGTTCGCGGGATTTGGCGCGGCCAAAAGTGCGGAAACAGATTTTATCGCTGCCGCCGGAAACCCGGCTTTGCCCCGGCCACGGCCCGTTGACGACGGTGGTGGAGGGGAAAGCGCACAATCCATTCTTTTAACAGCAGCCAGGCGCCGGGGCCGGACGCAAAAATTGGACATCACCCTGCGACCATCAGGACACATCGGGCGCACTTCTGTGGCGTGATGCCAGCCGGTGGGCGCGGTTTTTCTCAAGTCACATCCCGGACTTGCCGGAATTGCAGAAATTCACGGAGCGTGCGTCGCCTTCCATTGCCCCGCTGAACTATGAATGAGGTTTTCCGCGTCTGTGGCACAGGTATTGCAACTTGAGAAGGTTGAGCACAAATACACGACTTATGAAATTTGTCATCGAAGTCGGTGAAACGGATAGACACGTCGTCGAATTCAATTTTAATCAACTCCGCGGCGCTCTCGTCATCCGTATGGATGACCGGCCGATTTATCAATCCACCCGCATTTTCAACGAACCGCTCCACGAAGTTTATCACTTTGTGATTGATGGCCGGGAGAAATCGGACGTGCGGATTGAGCAACGGCGCAAACCCCTGTTCGGCCATCACGACACGGTCTTTGTGAACAATCGCATGATTGGCGTGTTTGACCGGTATTTTTGATCGCTTTTCTCCAAACGAAAGCGTAGTCGGCCGTTCGGTCGTGATTATTGGCGACGGCGGCGGAGGAATCGTAACGCAATCCATGTGTTTGAATCAAACGGATGTCCAATCGAATTTGCCAATTGACCCCTTCCATTGCGATTATTAACCTGTTCATCCGTTTCCAAACGCGATTTTATGCGACATACCATTTCAGTTCTGGTGGAGAACAAGTTCGGTGTGCTCACGCGCGTGGCCGGGCTGTTCAGCGGACGCGGCTACAACATTGACACGCTCAACGTCGGCCCGACGCACGACCCCAGCCTGTCGCGCATGACCATTGTCACCCACGGCGACGAGGCCACGCTGGAGCAGATCGTCAAGCAGCTCAATAAATTGCCGAATGTCATCAAGGTGCAGGATTTCCGGGATGGCGAATACGTGGACCGCGAGTTGGTGCTCGCGAAGGTCGCGGTGGATTCCAAGACGCGCGCCGAGGTGATGCAAATCACGGACATTTTCCGCGCCAAAATCGTGGATGTGCAACCGAAATCGCTCACCATCGAAATCACCGGTAACGAGAGCAAGGTGGAAAAATTCATCGAATTGATGAGATCGTTTGGCGTGTCCGAAATCACCCGCACCGGCAAGGTCGCCCTGCCGCGCAAGTGACCGTGCCCGGACGCTGATTTTGCGGCTTTGCCGGGGGGCCTCCGGGCGCCTGCGTACGGCAAACGGTTCGCGCAGCGAGAAGGCGGACCGGTTGGGAGGTAGAAGATTGCCTGCCAACGTGTGTCAACGGCACGCTTCCTGGCGTGACGGGTTTGAAGGCCTCAAAAACGACGCCAAACCGCGCCTTAGCCTAATCTTGATTTTTGATTTTTTTGAATTGACATTTGCGCTTCGGCACTTAGAGTGTTATCAAAGAAGCAGCAGTTCCTAAAAGGCAATTATGAGAAACATGTATTCCGCAGCCATTTGCGGCACGATGCTCGCGCTGGCCGTTGCCGCTTCCGCCCAAACCTTCAAACCCGGCGTTGCCACCATTGTGCGCGTTCAAGGTGAAGCCAGATATTCGCTGAACGACGACGTTTGGCATCCCCTTGTCGTTGGCAAAACGCTTGGCGCAGGCGCCGTCATCCAAACGGCTCATGATGCCATTGTGGATATGGTGCTGGGCAAAACCGTTGAAATGCCGCAGGCCGCGCCGTGGCCCGACCGAATCGGGCCGGCGCCGGATGCCAACATTCGCGGCATGATTGATTACCGACCGTCCGTCGAACAAAACATGGTTCGCATGACCGGCGACACCATGATGGCCGTTGACAAGCTGACTATCTCGGACACGGGCCTGGACACCATCAGCGACACCGAACTGGATTTGAAGCAGGGCCGCATCTTCGTCAGCGTTAAAAAGTTTTCCGCCGCGTCCCAATTCCTCGTTAAAATTCCCAACGGCATAGCCGGCGTGCGCGGCACGTTGTTTGAAATTGACGCGAGCGGCTGGTGTGCGGTGCTCAAAAATTCCGTGCTGCTTGCCATCGTCGGGCCAAACGGCGTTCCGGTGACTCATGTGGTCGGCGAAGGCAATCAATTCGATCCTCAAACCGGTCAAATTTCTCCGTTAACATCGGACTTGCTCAATGTGTTACAGCCGATCGCTACGGCGCTGGACACCCTGTATGTGGAAATCGTCTCGTTCACGTATGACCGAACTTACTGCTTCATTTCGCCCACTCACGGCCATCACGGTCACGGGCATGGTGGGGGTGGTGGGGGTGGCGGGGGTGGCGGGGGTGGCCGCGGCGGGGGCGGACCCGAATTAATTATTGTCGAGCCAGTGGTTCGGCCAACTTCATAGGGTTCCTTTTACCAGGTGACGTTGAACCAGAGCAGCCTTGAGTTGCTCTGGCTTTTTGTTTAATTGGGCGCGGTGAATTTCAAACCGCTCAAACGCACACCGGTCATTCTGGCCGTCGCTGTCCTCGTGCTTGTGTGTGACGTCCGCCTGCTGCGATTCGATTTCTTTGAACGCGTGGAGCGGATGACGTATGACCTTCGTGTGCGCGCGGCCCAAAAATTTCCTGCGCCCGCCGCGACCAACCTCGCGTTTGTCTCCATGGAGGAATCCAGCATTGCCGCCGTCAAGAGCGGCCAACTCGGATACCGCTACGGGCTTTACTGGCCACGGCAGGTCTATGGCCGGCTCATCGAGGAACTTTCCGCCCAGGGCGCCAAAGCCGTCGCGTTTGACGTGCTGTTCGGCGAATTGCGTCCCGACCATCCGCCGGTGCAGATGGCCAACGGCAGTTTGCTGGAATCCGACAACTTCTTCGCGTTGCAAATGCGCCGCGCCGGCAATGTCCTCATCGCCATCACGCCGGAAGTAATGCCTCCGGATTTGTTCGCGACCAACGCGCTGGCCCCGGGCGACATTTCGACGGAGAAGGATTCGGATGGCGTATTGCGCCGCGTCAAGGCCTTCCGCATCTACCGGCGTTGGCACCCCTTGTTCAAAAAAGTCGAAGCTGACCCGGGATTTGGCATTGACCTTCGCCGGGCGCGCGTCGAGCCGGGTCAAATCATTTTGCCGCGTGCCAACGGCGAGGAAATCAAAGTGCCAGTGGACGCCGAAACCAATTTTGCGCTCGCCGATTTTGTCGGCGGCAAACTGCCACCCGGGATGGCACCCCAGGCCCGGGCCTTCACCGACGAGCACGTCTGGCACATGGGTGTTGTTCTTGCCGCATGTGAGTTGAAACTGAATTTGGACCGCGCGGACATGGATTTGCCGCACGGGCGCATCACGTTGCGCGGCGCAAACGGCGTCAACCGAGTCCTGCCCGTGGACGCCGATGGTTATTTTTACATTGATTGGCGGCTCACGCCAAACGATCCCCGCCTGTTGCGCGCGCCGATCGAAAGTTTGCTCCGGCAGGACAAACAGCGCCTGCTCGGCCGGACCAATGAAGTCCGCGACGATTTTCAGGGCAAACTGGTGGTGGTCGGCTCCGCCGTGCAAGGCAGCAACCTGACCGATGTCGGCGCGACGCCGTTGGAGAAGGACACGCTGCTGGCCAGCAAATACTGGAATGTCGCCAATTCCATCATCACCGGCCGGTTCGTCCGCCGCGCTTCACTGCCCACGGAGATCGCGCTCATTGTTGTGCTCGGCGCGCTGACGGCGTTCCTCACGTGGCAGTTGCGCGCGGTTTCCGCCAGTGTGGCGGTTTTGCTGTTGATGCTCGCTTATATCGGCGCCGGTTTTTTGGCGTTCATCCAATTTCGCTACTGGCTGCCGTTCGTTTTCCCCGTGGCCGGGGTGATGCTGGTCGAACATGTCAGCCTCGTCACCTACCGTGTCGTATTCGAACAGCGGGAACAGCGCCGCGTCAAATCCGTTTTCGCCAAAATCGTTTCGCCCGACGTGATGAACGAGTTGTTGAGCGCGGAAAAACTCGCCCTCGGCGGCGCGCGCCGTGAGTTGACAGTGTTTTTTGCTGATGTGCGCGGGTTCACCACGTTGACGGATGAAATGCAGGAGCGCGTTGCGGAATTTGTGCGTGATCACCAAATGGATTTCGCCACGGCCGAGGCCTGCTTCGACGAGTTTGCGCGCGAAACGCTGAACACGGTGAACCTGTACCTCTCGGTCGTCGCCGACGCGGTGAAAAAACACGGCGGCACGCTGGATAAATACCTCGGCGACTGCGTGATGGCGTTTTGGGGTGCGCCGACGCCCAACGAAAAACACGCACTGGCCTGTGTGCGCGCAGCAGTTGACGCCCAACGCGCCATTCATGAATTAAATCACAGGCGCCTGGCTGAAAATGCCTCGCGCGAGGTCGAAAACCGCGCGCGGCTTTCCGCTGGCCTGCCGCCCAAACCGCCGTTGCGCGCCCTGCAGTTCGGCACGGGCATCAACACGGGGCTGGTTACCGTCGGCCTCATGGGGTCGGAAGCCCACCAATACAATTACACAGTGTTTGGCCGGGAGGTGAATCTGGCCGCCCGGCTGGAAAACGTTTCCGGCAGCGGCCGCATCATCATCAGCGACACGACCTACAACCATTTGTTGCGTGACGACCCGGCGCTGGCCGGCACCTGCGTCGAAATGTTCCCGGTCACGGTCAAGGGCATTCGCAGCGCCGTGCGTATTTACGAAGTGCCGTGGCAGACGCCAGCGTGAGTGAACTCCAATCGCCGATCATCTGGCGAAGCCAGTTTACCTGCCAAACTCCAGCCGTTCGGCAAGGCGTTCGGGCAGGCCGGCGGCGAGGATTTTTTTCTGGGCGGCGGGGATGTCGTAGTCGAGCCGGCGCAGTTCGATGGTGCTGGCGTCCATGTCGTAAATGACATAGGCGGCCTTGGGATTATTGTCGCGGGGCTGGCCGACGGCGCCGACGTTGATGAAGTATTTTTTAGCCGGGTCAATTTTGAATTTGGAATAAGTACCGCCCCGGACCACGGTGTCGCGCATGAAAGCGACGGGCACGTGGGTATGGCCGAAGAAGCAGACTTGTGTGTTCTGATACGGGAAACTGGCGGCGGCGGCGAGCTTGTCAAAGACGTAACCCCAGCGTTGCGGCACGTCGAGCGTGGCGTGGACCATGGTGAAGTTGGCGGCCATTCTGGTGTACTTGAGGTCGCGCAGCCATTGCTTTTCTTCCTCATTCAGTTGCGCCCGCGTCCAGTGAACGGCATCGGCGGCATGGGGATTAAACCCTTCGAGGCGGTCTTCACTGGAGGTGTATTCGTCGTGGTTGCCTTTCACGCAGGGGATGTTCCGGTCGCGGATGATTTGCAGGCATTCCTTGGGGTTGGCGTTGTAGCCGACGACGTCGCCGAGACAGACGATGTGCGTGGCGTTCTGGCTTCGGATGTCGTCCAGCACGGTTTGAAATGCTTCCAGGTTGCCGTGGATGTCAGCGATGATGGCGTATTTCATTTTTCAGTGAACGATCTCAAATCCGTGAAACTCATTTTGCGCCTCGCTCCACGTCACGTTTTCGTCGCGAATGAAACCAGCAAGTCCCGCGCCACGAATGGCCTGGCGGAACGCCTCCAGCTCCTCGCGCACACCTTCGGCCGTCAGTTCGACGCGCCCGTCGAACAAATTACGCACGCTGCCGGCAATTTCAAAGCCGGCAGCGACGGCTTTCGCAGTATAGCGAAAGCCGACGCCCTGCACGTGGCCTGAATAAAGAATTTTCATGCGGCAACGGTTCATGGCTGCCACCGGCATAAAGCCAGAGCCGGACGCCGGATGCAACGTTTTATTGGCCGACCCGGCGGAAACATTTTTTTGGCGATTTGGTTTGACCGCCCGTACAATTTGCCGTAATCAGCACGGGCTACCACAACAAAACGTCAAAAAGTGTGTGCGTTTTACGGGTGGCGAGACAAGCAAACGACCATGCTGAACATTAAATCATTCCTGGCGATTGATTTTGGAGCGGGCAGCATTAAGCTCGGCGAATTTGAAATCAACGAAGCTGGCGGATTGCGTCTCAAAAATTTTGGCATCAAGCCGCTCGGGGCCGAGGGCGCGCAGGAGGCCACGCGGGAAGCGACCATCCTCAAGGCGCTTCAGGAAGTGCTGGTGGAGAAAAATGTCCAATCCAAAAACGTCAACGTTTGCGCGCCGGGCTTCCATGTGTTTTCCAAATTCGTCAAATTGCCGCCGGTGGACGCGGGCAAGGTCACGCAGATCATCCAATACGAAGCCCAGCAAAACGTGCCATTCCCGCTGGCGGAGGTGGTGTGGGATTATCAGATTCTCGGCTCGGCGCCCAGCGGTGAGCTCGAAGTGCTGCTGGTGGCCATCAAGTCGGACGTGGTCGAGGGCTTGTTCCGGGTGGTTGAGCAGGCCAAGCTGCGGTTGAACCTGTGCGACGCCTCGCCCGCCGCGCTCTGCAACGCCTTTCGCTACAATTACGGCGACCTGGAAGATTGCACGATGCTGTTGGACATCGGGGCCAGGACCAGCAACCTGCTGTTCTTCGAAAAGAGCAAGGTTTTTTCCCGCAGCATCAATCTGGGCGCGAACGCCATCACGCAGGATTTTGCGAACGAGGCGAAACTGAAATTTAATGTCGCCGAGCAAATCAAGGTGGCCGAGGGTTTCGTCAGCCTGGGCGGCGCGTATGAAGAACCGGAAAGCCCGAATCAGGTGGCCATTTCCAAAATTGCGCGGCAGTTCATGACCAAGCTGCACATCCAGGTCAATCAGACGATCCAGTTTTTCCGCGGGCAACAGGGCGGGTCGGCGCCGCAGCGCCTGTATTTGTCCGGCGGCGCGTCCATCATGCCTTACACGGCGCAGTTTTTCGCGGAGAAACTGAACGTGCCGGTGGAATACTTCAACCCGTTCCGCAACGTGCAGATTGATCCGGCGGTGAACCTGGAGGAGCTCGCGCGCGTGGCGCATTCGCTCGGCGAAGTCGTGGGTTTGGGTTTGCGGAATCTGGCGCACTGTCCGGTGGAGATGAACTTGATGCCGGAGAGCACGTTGCGCTGGCGGGCGTTCAACGAGAAGAAACCCTATTTCTTTTGCACGGTGTTGAGTTTGGCGGGGGTGGCTTTCGCGGTCGGTTTTTTGTTCCAACAATTGGCGGAATCCAAAGAGGCTGAAATCGCGAACTTGAAGCCGAAATTGGAAGAGATGAAAGTGAAGTCCGAAAAGTTCCGGAACGCTTACACGAAACAGCAGGCGGCTCAAAAGCAGGCCGGGCAAATTAAGTCCTGGATGGAAGAGCGATATTATTGGGGTGACGTGCTGGCCGAACTGCGCCGCGCCCTCATCCGCGCCGAGGATGACGTGAAGAAAAAATATGTCGTGCAGAAGCCGCGGGTGGCCGCCGGTATCTGGATCGAGCAGTTGATGACCACGGCGAATCAGGCCAATTTGGGTGCCGGCTCAGTGTCTCCATCCAATCCTGCCGGCAGCCGGGCGACGCCCGAAGCTTCGGGCGCTCAAGCCAGAACCATCACCTTGATCTGCCGGGCGGTGGATTTGTCGGGCGTTGATTCCGCCGCCAACAATGAAATCGTTTACGCCGTGGAACGCGAATTAAAGTCCAGCCCGATGTTCGATCCCAAGACGGTGCAGTCTTCGGCGCAAATCTCGGCGGTGGATGCCAACAGCACATTCACGTTCAGCATCACGGTCGCGCCACAAAATCCATTGAAATTGTGATATGATGTGGATCAAGCGAAATCTGTTTTTTGTAGTCGGAGGCATCCTGGCCTTGGGATTGCTGGGCGCGGCGGGCTTTTACGATTACAAAAGCTGGAAGCGCAACACGGTGGCATTTAATAATTTGAACGAGGTTTACAAAACGCTGGGGGACCTGACCAAACAAAAGCCCTCGGCGAGCAGTGAGAACATCGAGGCCGCCAAACAACAAGAGACCCAACTCCGCGATTGGATTCGCCAGGCGGGAAGTTATTTCCGGCCGATTGCGCCAATTCCCAATCCGACCAACGGCCTGATCTCGAACGAAATGTTCGCGGACGCACTGCACCGGACAATTGACCAGTTGCAACGCGATGCTCCCAATGCCAATGTCAGTATCCTGCCCCAGTACAGTTTTTCGTTTGAGGCGCAACGCTCGCGGGTGAAATTCGCCCCTGGCGGCCTGAATGCGCTGGCGACGCAACTCGGCGAAGTTAAGGCCATTTCGGAAATTCTTTTTGCCGCGGGCGTCAACCAGTTGGACGGCATCCAGCGCGCTCGCGTGTCGGAAGATGACGTGAACGGGCCGCCAACGGATTATCTGGCCGACAATTCCGTGACCAACGAACTGGCGGTGATGACCCCTTACACGGTCACGTTCCGCGCCTTCAGCCATGAAACCGCCCAGGTGCTTGCCGGCTTTGGCTCGTCGCCCCACGGGTTTATTGTTAAAAGTATCAAGGTCCAGCCGGCGGGTGCGGGCCCGACGGAGCCGTCACCGGGAATGGGGGGAACGCCGCCGCTGGCGCCCGCCCCGGGGGCGATGCCCGGCAAGGGCGGGTTACAAACGGTGTTGCAGGAACAGTTGTTGCGCGTAACCATCGAAGTTGAGCTTGTGAAGTTATTGTCGAAGAACTAAGCGCATGGATTTCCTCAAAAAACATTACGAAAAAATCCTGCTCAGCGTCGTATTGTTGGGGCTGGTCGGGGCGCTTGTATTCATGGCGCTCATCATTCCCAGCGAACAGGAAAAGGTCAAAGAAATCGGTGAAGGCATTATTCGAGGCAAAGTCGTGGCCTTGACGAATCTGGACTTGACGGGGGAAAGCAATGTGGTCGAGCGGTTGCAGTCGCCTTACAAATTGGACTTTGACACCCCCAACAGACTCTTCAATCCGATGGAATGGCAAAAAATGCCGGACGGCGCGATGGTTCCAAGGGCCGGACTGAGTCCGCAAGCCGCCGTGGTCGTCAGCATCTCGCCGCTTTATCTGGTGCTGGCTTTGGAATCGGTAGAGACGAATGAGCTTGGCGCGCGCTACGTCGTCGCGGTGGAACGTCAGGCAGCGGCGTCTCCAGCCATGCGCCGCAAACAGTCGCGTTATGTCTCGATGGACGACCCCAAGAAAGATGTTTTCACCTTGCTACAGGTCAAAGGCCCACCGGACAATCCGGGTGCTTTGGTTTTGAGATTGGCCGACACCGGCCAGACGATTACGTTGACGAACGGCACGCCCTTCCGGCGCGTGGATGCCTACCAGGCAGATATCAAGTATGACCCGGAAAGAGCAAGCTGGACGGGCCAGCGGATTGGCAATCGTCTCAGGTTTGCCGGAGATGACTACACAATCGTTGACATCAACTCCAACGAAGTGGTATTGTCCGCCCAGTCAAACCAGAAAAAATGGACTTTGCGATATACGCCTTGAGTGCTAGAACATTCCGGTGAACAGCGCCGGTTTAAGACGAACCTGAAACACACCATGAGAAAAGCAGTTTCCCTCTCGCTCGGTTTTATTTTGCTGGCGGTTCCCGCCACCCCGGTGCCAGCCCAAACCAACAGCCCCATGGACATGGCGGTCACCGAGGCGGTGTTGCGGCAGGCCAACACCATCGTCCTGCGCCAGAAATTGGTGGACGCCAAAAGTGCCGCCGCGCGCGGAGATTTGGTCACCGCTGCCAAATTTTACCAGGAAGCCTACACGCTGGTGCAGCAAGTCGGTTCCGGTATTGACGTGGAGAAGGCGCAAACCATTTCGGGCCTGGCCTCCACCCGTCTGACCCTCGCCCGCCGGGCGCAAAGCCAGGGCGATTTGCACGAAGCTGACACGGAAGTCAATCAGGTGTTGAAAGTGGATCCGCAAAACACCGCCGCGCTCGCTTTCAAAAGGCAGAACGACCAGATGCTTGCCGCCATGAAAGGCAAAATGCCTGACAAGGCCACTTTGCAGGAAGTCCCTTACATTGTCACCAACCAAATCGAAGCGGGCACATTGGTGCGCGACGGGAAGTTGCTTTACGAGATGGGTAAATTGGAAGAAGCCGAGACCAAATTAAGTCAAGCGCTGGAAAATGACCCGGACAATGTCGGCGCCTATTACTATTTGAATCTGATCAAGCAGGCGCGCTACAGCCGCGCCGCGTTCCAGCATACGGTGGACACTCAGTCCCGCATGGCACAGGTGGAAAAAAAATGGGTGCAACCGACACCACGAAACCCGCTGCCGACGCCCAACCCTTATGCTGAAACCAATTTAACCTACACCGGACCGGGCCGGGGTGTCATTGAAAACAAACTCAACCGTATCCGCCTCGATAACATTTCTTTCGACGGCCTGCCTTTGAGCGAGGTCGTCCGCCAATTGAGCGAGCGGGCCAGATTGAGCGACCCGGAAAAAGAGGGCATAAACTTTCTGATCAATCCCAATCCGGACGTCTCTGGAGCGGCCGCCGGTTCGGGGGCATCCGGCGGGGTCGGTGCCGCTGCGACTCTTAATCCAGCCACCGGGTTGCCGGAGGCGCCGTCCGCAGCCGCCGGCGGTGAAATGACGCCGGTTGATCAGGTGATGATTAAATTGAACCTGACCCACGTCCGCCTGGCGGACGTGTTGGACGCACTTGTGATGGTGGCCGATCACCCCATTAAATACTCGATACTGGATTACGGCATTGTCTTCGCCAGCAAAGGCGCGGAAACCCCTCAACTATACATGCGGACATTCAAAGTGGATCCCAACACTTTTTATTCGGGATTGGAAAGTGTCAGCTCCGCCAGCTTCGGCGCGGTAAACAGCTCTGGGGGCACCGGAGGCGGAGGCGGCGGGGGCGGCGGCAGTCAAAATTTCAGCTCGGTTATCGCCGTGGTGAATGCCTCTCCCGGTGCGGCCGGTTTTCGGAACACAGGCACCGGTGGTGGCGGCGGTGGCGGTGGCGGTGCTCAAGGCGCAGCCAATCCTCTCAGCGCTGCGGGGGCTGCGGGCGGCGGTGCTGCTGCCGGCCAGGGTGGTTTGCGTAGCATCACCACGGTCAATCTGGCCTCCGACGTCAGCGTGGTGGCCAGAAGCTTTTTCACCACACTGGGTGTCAATATGGACAGTCCACCGGGCAAATCAGTGTTTTTTAATGACCGTTTGGGCTTGTTGTTTGTAAGGGCAACATTGTCGGACTTGGACACCATTGAACGCGCCATTCAGGCTTTGAATCAAGTGGCGCCGCAGGTTCACATCAAATCCCGGTTCATCGAAGTGCTGCAGGACGATCAAAGTGCATTGGGCTTCGACTGGTATCTGGGGAATTTCATCAATGGCTCGGTCGTTGCCAATGGCGGCAGCGCGCCTTCGCTCAACGTGCCGGTTTCAACCGCCAATCCCCTCGGCGCTTTTCCAGGCAATTCACTTTCCAGCCTGATTCCATCCTCGTCCGGAGATCAAGTCATCAGCGGGCCGGGCCAGACCATCCCGGCTCTCCGCAATTCCCTTAATGCGCCCGCGCTTGCCACCATCACGGGTATTCTGACCGATCCCAATTTCCGGGTTGTGCTTCATGCCTTGTCCCAGCGCAGCGGGACCGAAACACTGGCCGAGCCGGAGGTGGTGACCACCAGCGGACGACAAACGCAGATGCGGGCAACGCGAGTTATTCAAATCATTACTGGCTTCAGCTTCCAGCAAGGTACGGCCGCCACCACGACGACTGGAACAGGCGCGACTCCATAATTCAGCAACGAGGAAATATGAAAGCTCTCAAACCGAATAAAATTTGCAAACGGGCGTTATTACTGTGTGCCGGTCTGACTGCCGCCAGCGGGGTACATGCGCAGGTCAACACTTTCACGCCGGGAGTTTCGGCCATTACGGTTACCGTGCAACAGGTGGAAACCGGCCCCGTCCTGGACGTCGTGCCCTATGTCTTGTCCGACGGTTACACCATCAATCTCACCTTAATACCGTCGCTGACCGATTTCAACGGTTACGACACGCCGCCGACCATTCCCAATGTCACCAGCGGCCTGAACGTTGTGCAATTACCGGTTGTCCTGCCCGATTTCACCATCCGGCAGGTCATCACCACCGTGAACATCTGGGACAACCAGACCGTCGTCATTGGCGGATTGATTTCCTCCACGGTCCTGAGTACCAAGGACAAAGTGCCCGTGCTGGGCGACATACCGTTAATGGGACGCCTCTTTCAGAGCCAGAGCAAAAGCTCCACCAAGAAGAATTTGATGATATTTGTCACGGCTACCATTGTGGACCCGGCCGGCAACCGCGTGCACACGGATGAAGAATTGCCGTTTGCGCAAAATGCCATTCCGCTGCAACCCGCGGTGGAAGGTCAGACCTTTCAACCCGGCCCGGCGACGGTGACGAAATGACCGGGAGGCAGCCGCCAGTTTGTGAAAAGGTGAACCATTGGCAGCGGGATGTGGACTCCTGGAAAAGTTTGTGTGGAGCGGTTGCTGATAATTGATGGGCATGCCTACGCTTATCGCGCGTTTCACGCGATTCGCGGCTTGCGTTCGCCATCGGGACAGCCGACGAATGCCATTTACGGTTTCGTCAAAATGCTGGCCAGGATGCGGTCAGTTCTTGAGCCGACGCATGTGGCCGTGGTGTGGGACGGCGGACTGAGTGCCGGGCGGGTTTCGATTTTGCCGGAATACAAAGCGCAGCGGCCGGGAATGCCGGACGATTTGAAGCCGCAACTGGACGAAATCGTCGGTTATTTGAAAGCGGCGGGGGTCGCTTCGTTTTGCCGCGAGGGCGTGGAAGCGGATGATTACATCGCCTGCCTGGCGCGGCGGGCGGCGGAAGCGGGCATGGCGGTGGTCATCGCCAGTTCGGACAAGGATTTTATGCAATTGGTGTCGGCGCGGATTGGGTTGCTGAATCCGAACGACAAAAGTGGAACGGTATGGACGGACGAACAGGTCCGGGCCAGAAGCGGGGTGGGGCCGTCGCAGGTTTTGGACTGGCTGAGTTTGACCGGTGACAGTGTGGATAATATCCCCGGCGTGCCCGGGGTGGGGCCGAAAACCGCCGCCGAGTTGCTGAAAAAATTTGGTTCGGTCCTGGAATTGTATGCGCGATTGGACGAAGTGAAGTCGGCAAAATTACAGGCGGCATTGCGCGATGCGGCAGGCGTAGTTCAACGGAACCGTGAACTGGTGAGGCTGCGGGATGATTTTCCGTGCGAGTTTTCGCCCGACGAACTGACAGGAAAGCCGGCCGATGCCGGGCGGTTGGGCGAGTTGTATCGGCGCTGGGGATTCAAGGGAATGCTCGCGGCGCTGGAAAGGCCGGCGTCCTAGGGCCAGCCGGTTTTGATTTAGAAAAATGAATTTGAGAACCAGACTTGAAAATGCGTTTGCGGCGGGCAAACCCGTGCCGCGCCGGTCGCGTTTTGCCGAAATAATTTTTGGACAGAAACGCCGGGCGTGTTTAGAATGGGAAAAACCTTTTATGTCGTTATTGCTCAACCGCCCGGCCGCCTTTTGTAGTGTCAAACACTACACAAAGAGTCGTATCCCAACTGACAGACAAATACTACCAGCTCGCAATAGAGTCACGTCATGAGTACGGCCATGCCATCGGGATTTTTCAGCCGCCAGGCCGCCGCCTGCTTTTGCTGGGGATGGTTGCTCCTGCTTCCCGCCGCCGTTTTTGGCCAGACTAATTATTATGCCACCAACGGAACTGGATATGCCATCATTGGCTCCCTGAACGGCGACCAGGTTTGGCCCGATGTGGCGGTGACGACCAACGGCGGTTTCGTGGTCTGGCAGGACAACATCACGGATGGCAGCGGTTGGGGCGTGAGCGCGCGGCGGTTGGACAGCACGCTATCCGGCACGTTGAGCACGTTCCGCGTGAATGTTCAGGGCGCGAACGATCAGGAATACCCGCGCGTGGCGATGTTGAAAAATGGCGGCGCGGTCTTTGTTTGGCAGGGCGGGGAAAAAGGGTTCCAGCAGATTTATGCACGGTTTCTTTCTCCCACCAATACCTGGCTGACGACCAACGACGTGCTGGTGAACACACCGTTAACCACAAACTTCTCGTATAGTTATAGCTACACCACCAACACCACCTCAACCATTGTAACGAATCGGGATCGGTTCCATAGAATAATCGGTTACACCACCAACATCACCACGACGGTTGCCACGACCATTACCACGAACACGAGTGTAAACGGAAATTTTCGAATCAACCCCGCCGTGGCCGCCCTCAACAACAGCAATGTGGTGGTGGTCTGGGGCGGTTTCGATGAAGTCAATTCCAGCAGCTTGCAGGATGTTTATGGCCAGATTTTTTCACCGACGGGGCAGAAAATCGGCGGCGAGTTCCTGATCAATCAATTTATTAACTATAACCAGCGCACGCCAGCCGTCGCCGCGTTGAAGAACGGCGGATTTGTGACCGCCTGGGTGTCCGAGCAGGAACGAACGGCTTTTGCGGGCGGTGTCGACATTACCAATGGAACCGCTCCGAGTTCAGTTGGTTCGGCCAGCGTGGACATTTACGCGCGGCTTTACGACAACAACGGCGTGGCGCAGAGCGATGAGTTTCTGGTCAACGTGGATGCCAATCCCTGTGCGAATCCCGCCGTGGCGGCGGCGTCGGATGGCAGTTTCATGGTCGCGTGGGGAGCGTATGACATGGCCAATTTGACGAATGGGTGGGACATTTATGCGCGGGCTTTTTCCAGCGCGGGTATTGGTGGCGCAATCGCGCGCGTAAACAGCTATCTGGTCGGCCCTCAATTCGCGCCGCGCATCAGTGCCCTCGGCGGGGAATATCTGATTGTCTGGACGAGTTCGTGGCAGGACGGTTCGGCCAATGGCGCGTACGGACAGTTTGTGCATGAGGACGGTTCGCTGGTGGGCGGCGAGTTTCGCGTGAACACCACACCCCCCGGCGAGCAGATGCAGCCAACGGTGACCTCGGATGGTGCCGGACAATTTCTGGCGGTTTGGACGAGTTTCACGGATCTGACTTATGGTTTTGATTTGTTTGCCCAGCGCTACCTTAATGTGTCGGCACTCTTGCTGCCGATTGACGCTGTGTTTGTGTATGCGCCGTTTGGGTTGAGCAGCGGCGTTTATCAGCCGCAGTTGGTGGTTTCCTGGCCGACACTGCTTGGCATCTCGATTTCCAATTACGAAGTTTATGTGGACGGCGCAGGGACGCCGATGGCGGTGACAACGAACAATGCCTGGGCCATGACGGCGGCGAACGGGTTGACGGCCAGCAGCACGCACTCGTTCCGATTGGATTATGTGACCGCGGACGGACGCCGCTCGCCGCTTTCGCCGTCAGCCAACGGCACGACGTGGAGTGGAGCCAATTACTACGGCATTCCGTTTGGGTGGATGGAGGAATACTACGGGCTCAATTTTGCCGCGTGGCCTGCCAACGTGAACGCGCCGCTGGCTGCCGGCGGGCCGACGCTCCTGCAAATTTTCCTGAGCGGCGGCAATCCACTGGCTTCCAGCACGTGGTTGCAGACGGCATTGACCAGGACGCCGCAGGGTCTGTTCCTCAATTGGAACACCCAGCCGGGCTTCACCTACCAGGTGCAGGTGACGACGAATTTGATTTCTTCCTGGAGCAATCTGGGCGCGCCGCGCTTTGCCGCGGGCGCGAGTGATTCAATTTATGTCGGGGGCGGTTCGGCGGGTTTCTACCGCATCGTGCTCCTGCGCCAGTAAGATTTGTATGTGGCAAATGATTAAAAAATTTTTCTGGATGGCCGGGTTGATGTTTTGTCTCCCCCATGCCGGGGCGTTTTCGCTGCTGGGACCGGTGGCCAATGGTCCGGATGTCTGGCAGGTGACACTAATCGGTTACAATCCACTCCCCGTTTCAGGCGCGCCGCCGTATTTTATTGATCCTCTCCTAACCGGGCCAAAAAATCTGGGGGAGGAATACCGTCGCAACACGCCCATCATGTATTATGCTGCCAACGCCAATTTTCTCGATTATTTCGGTTCCAACGGCATGGTGGCCGTGGATGGCGCCTTTGCCATGCTGAACAGTGTCTTGACCAATGGCGTGGACAATTATAGCGCCGGCCTCACGGAATTTCCCTTGAATTCGAAGAGTGTAAATTATTCGGCGCAGCAATTTCTACTACTGGATCTCAAATCAGAAATCCTCGCTGATATGATGGAGCAATTGGGATTGGCAGATGCCGTCCGTTATACCTGGTGCTTGCATAATCGCTACCTGCCTCCGGGCGCTTCCTGTGTAGCCCCCGGACCGGGTTTCGGTGTGCAATATCAGGTGGTTCAAAGAAATTTTGACATCACCGCCAGCCCGCTGACCAATATTCAATATTCGGCCTATGTCAATGGCGAGCTTTACACATACCAGATTTTCGAAAATTGCGGCGCCCCCGCTCCCTTCTCGCCACCAGATGCCGATGCGTTGGAAATACCCACGGATACTTTATTCAGGAACGGCCCGGTGGCGGGGGGCATTGGTGAAGAAGGTTTAGGCGAGGGCCAGTTTTACACGGGTTTGACCCGGGACGACGTGGCGGGGCTGCGCTATTTGCTTTCCACCAACAATATAAACCGGGAAGACACGGCGCTGGGAAGCCTTTTGATCAGCTCCACTTCGGGTGGCACAAACCTGGGCGCGCCCTTTGTGCTCTACACCTCCGATTATACCGCGCTGGTGTTGTCCTCTCAAACCAATAATCCGGCCACCTTAATGACTTTATTTCCAGGGCTGGTCGTTTCGAGTTCCGTAACCAATTTTACAGGCGTTCTCGTACCGAACCTCGTTTTCGTCACGAACCCCGTGATTGGCGCGCCGGCCGGCACCATGCAGTTGGGCATTGCGACCAATGGCTTTACTCCTATGGTGGTGACAAACTACACCGACACCTTTGCCAACGTTATTTTCGTCAGCACCAACAACGTTCGCTCTTATACCAGCGCCCGGATAATGACGGTTACCACCGGTCCGCTGGCTGGGGCGCCGTTCGGCAAATTATACACGAATACCACGTTCACAACCATCACCTTAACCAACGTGCCGTCGGGGGATTATTATATTCTGACCAATCCCTGCGGTCCGCACGTGATTCTCAAGACCTTATTGACTAATGTCGTGGCGACCACCAACCTGCTGATTGCCGCTACCAACTTGCAGGGCTTTTCCATTTCCGAAAGCCTGGTGACTTATGCCACCAACCATGTCTATGTCGCCGAGCCGCTCGTTTGCGCCAGCGGAGGCACGGTAGGCCAGGCCAACATCACGGGTTTGTATCGGGGCATAGGTCGAATGCAGTTTGTCCGCGCCAATTTCGACTCGTTGCTCGGCCAGTTCTTCCAGCCCATCGCCAGCACCTACTCCATGGTCTTTATCACCAACAGCCAGTCTATAAACGAGACGTTCTCGCGCGTGGTGACCACGCCGGACTTTCTCTTCAGCGCGGCGGATATGGTAAGCGGTCCCGCTGTGTTTCCCGTGGTAGTCTCTTATGCACGCAACGTCACTTTCGACCAGACCACCATCTATCCCGGTCTGGCTGGACCGGGAATCATCAATCCGCCTTCCACGCTTACTTACGAAAAAGCGGGGCCGGTTTACGAGAATACGAGTCCTGATCTTCTAATTGGGCCCTTCCTGTATGTGTTGATCCCCGGCCGGTCGGTTATTCGTGAATTTGATTTTATTTGGGGCTCGTTCGACGGCACCACCAACCTTCCCATTGTCTATCCCAACGGCACCAGCATTCAAAATCTGGCTGCCGAGGTGCTGATCCATATTTTCCCGGCCAGTTTGCCCAGTGGCGCTAATGGCGTAAGTTACACGGTGACGCTTTCCGCTACCGGGGGCCAGACGCCCTATACGTGGGCCTGGGCTTCAGGTTCGTCTCCAGTGCCTGGATTGAGCCTGTCCTCCGGCGGCGTGATTTCCGGCGTTCCGACGCAAAGCGGCTCGTATGTGGTCACCATACAAATGACGGATGCGGCCAACCGGACAGTGGCCATGAATTACTTGATAACGATTAACTAACCGGTGATAGCAGCATGAAATTGGTTATACCCAGATTTACCGGGCGGCTTGGGGCGAAGACATTGTTCCTTTCGCTTTGCTTTGGCTTGATGCTGTTTCCGTTTGCCGTGAGGGGTACGGATGCGATATACATCAGTCCAGCCCAGGTTTACAGCCCGCCCAATGTTGATGCGACGGCCTTTTACAACGGGGGCATGTGGGATATTGGCACGTCGCCCTACCCCTTTCAAACTCAAAACACTCTTTACTACACCAACAATGGCACAATGACCGGCTCGGTGGGGTGGGAATTCGATTTTGGACCGCTTCCCAATGGCGGGCGCGGCTGGTCGGCCAGCTTTGTCAACGGCAAAGCCAGCTCCACCATTCAGGCGCTCGATAGTTCGGTTCGAAATCCGGGAACTCTTTATTCTTATCTGGTGAGCTATTTGTGGGTGTCTGCCACGAATATCATCGCTCAAGGAGGCAGCACGCTGGGCGCCGGCCCCAATGGCGAGGTCAAATTGACCGGTGGGAATGTAAATCTCAGTCGGAGTATTTTGAAGATCACGCCGATTGTGCCGACCGGCGGCGCCACCGGCGGAACGAATTTCACCTCGGACACGGCCATCTACAGCACTGACTGGGGACAAACCAATGGACTTATTTTTAATAGCGCGGCACTGTGGGATGGAACGAATGTGGCCGCGCCGTTTTACTACGTGTATGACAATTGCTCGACCAATCCTGCTCCCGGCGCGCTCGCCGACACCAACACTCCTACCGTGGCCGACTCGCTGATCACGCTTTTGGGTTCTACAACCGTGACCGTTACCAACTCGGATGGTACGCCTTCTTCCATTCCCAACTTCGGCACAAATTATGCCAACCAGGCGGCGTTTGTCCTCCTCAGCGCCAATAATGGTGTAACGGCGCAGATACGATTTTCACCCAGTGCCAATCTTCCCCCCCCTGCTCTCCAGAACGTGGCGGTGCAATTCACGGCGCCAACCCTGAATGCAATAACGTTGGTGGTGCAAACCAACTATCTTTACCTCGTTGATACCCTGGCTACTGCCACCAACACGGGGCTGAACATAGATACGAATTTCAACCCCAACTATCCTTGCAGCGGCTTCCGGTATCGCCCGGCCAATTATATTTTGTCCCGGCTCGAGCCGGCTGCATTTGCCCTCGGCGTTCCCGGCAGCGGTTTGCCCGCAGCCAACTTTTTCTTCCAGCCGGATTTTACCAACAGCATGGTTTCGGCCAACTATGGCGCCTATGCCGCCTTCATTGACAGTCTGAGTGCGGAACCGGTCAACGCCGCGGTGACAAACTTGCCCGGTCGGATTGGTGTTTACGCGAACAATTTGAATCTTAGCCAGATGCGGGCGAGTGCTTTGGGTGAAATTACCATCCACGCGACCAACGTGGGAAACCTTGCCGGCGCCAATGCCGTCCTGGACAGCCAGTATTTGAGCCTGGATCTTGGTTCCACGAATGGCTATTTGAATATCAGCAATCTTGTCAGCCAGAACGTGGCCCGCTTTCAGGGAAGCATAACTAATTTCAGCGCTGTTTGGACCAACTATCTGAGGGTTGTCTTTGAGAGTTATGAATCCTCGAATCGCCCTCCCCCCTCGACAAATGTTGACTGGTATCGTTCCGACATTACCAATTATATTCAGGAAGAGTTTTCCATTCTGATTGTGGATGCGCGGCAGCTTAC
>Ga0116112_1000645_pt1 | contig 26343 bp, 14 predicted proteins | sample June2015DPH_8_15_FD_89721 | JGI IMG/M metagenome (GOLD analysis project Ga0116112, IMG submission 89721) | Peatland microbial communities from SPRUCE experiment site at the Marcell Experimental Forest, Minnesota, USA - June2015DPH_8_150 | ecosystem: Environmental > Terrestrial > Soil > Wetlands... | reverse complement strand
GAACACAGACAACCCATTTCAACAGACGCTGTTTAAGGGTGGCATTCATCGCCCGGCAGAAAGATAGCGGCCCGGTTTTCCCGGAGAAGCGCAAAGTGCGAAGCGAACCACAAATTGCCAAAGGCGGCAGTCTGAAACCGGAATGATTTCAGGATTTGAATCAGGGCGCGTACTACGGTGCGCCGGATGCGTTTGGTGGGATTGGAAAAAGTGCCGGATTCATGCCTTGGGCCTCAAACGCCGCCTGGTTTGCCCGTATCAGGGCGAGCCGTTCCGCCGGCGTAAGTCCGTCTGGCGAGGGGACGGAACTGCTGCCGCCCCCCGCCGAAACGGCCCCGAAACGCGAGCCAGTGCTCACACTGGCGTTCATGGTGCCGTGGTCGGCATTGTAGCCGCCACTCATGTTGCCGCTGGAATTGTTGGCGCCACCGACGACAACGTTTAGTTTCTGCCGGCCGCCGCCGCTGTTCTGGCCGAATTGGTAAAAATCGCCGCCGCCGCCCCGGTTGCCGCCGGGCCTGAACCCCGGTCGGGCAAGGCCGGGAATCGGTCCCGGTCCGCCCGGCACCGCTCCGGAAGGCCCCGGCCCGCTGGCGTTGGCAACGGTCAGGGGCAGTTCCTGGACCGTGCCGTGGTTGTTAAAAGTCACGACTTGCGTCGTGGCATCAATTTTCACCACTTCAATGTCGTCCTGCTGCTGGCCTTCGCCGAGGACGTAAGTCTGTTCCCTGGCCGGGTGGCCCGGCTTGGGCGGGAGGTTGACTTTGAACAAGACCTGGCAACGCCCGAGGATGGAGATGATGCCGTTGGGCGTGATTTTGGGCGGCGGCTCGGCGGGCTGGTCCGCGCCCGGCGGCGGCGGCGGGTTCAGGTTGAAAACATTGCGCTTCACAATCGGTCCGTAGGGATTGTCCGGCGGCACCACGTCCTCGGCGCGCAAGCCGGTGTTCAACACCAGCCCGCCCGCGAGGCAGACCAAAAGTTTTCCGACGCGCTTCACCAATCCAGTATATCGTTTGCCGGCTTAAATGTAAACACCGCCCGGCCGGTTTGGTTGCGGCTGGGCCGCGTTAATCCCGAAAACCGGAGTTCACCGTAGCGCCGTGCGTCTCGCCTGCCGAACTCCGGTTTTCGGGTTAATTCCCGGCGCCGAATTGGTCTTTGTAACGGTGGCACCGGCCTCCGGTCGGTGTCTTGCGTTCATAGACCGAAGACCCGCGCCGTAAGCAGTCGCGTCCCGGCTTCGGCAGCTTCCCCATGCGAGATGGCTGCCGCGCCGCCGTCACCATCCGTTTTGCCGGAATGGAACAGGGTTCCAGCCGGTGATTCCCAAACCGTTGCCCGGCCACCAACCCATAACTCCGCACCCCGCACTCCGCAGGGTGCTCTGTGATTGACAACGGCGGGGCTGGCGTTAGTTTGGCGGGCATGCTAGCGCGTTCGTCTATCGGTTCAGGACACGGCCCTCTCAAGGCTGAAAGACGGGTTCGATTCCCGTACGCGCTGCCAACCCAATAAAATCAACGGTTTTACGGGTTTCAGACCTGCGGAATGGCAGAGTCGTAACCGAAAGTCATAATGACGTGGCTTCACTTTTCAGAACCACCTGAGGTGTTGGTCTGGAGCCGAAGAACGGACCCGCATACCATGTGGTTCAAAATGCCATGAGCCGAAGGTCAAAACGCAAACTTCCCGGTGACACCGGATCGCCGGCGGGTTCCGGTCCCCTGGCCGGCCAGGGCCGCAACCCGTTCCTGCCGGAAGTTCAACGGCACAATCGTTGGCTGTCTTTGGCGGTTTGCCTTTCGCTGGCACTGGCCGTATGGGCCGTTTTCGGCCAGACCTGGCACCACGAATTCGTCAATTTCGACGATAACCTGTACGTGTATGAAAATCCCATTGTCGAAAGAGGCCTCACGCTGAATGGGATTGGCTGGGCATTGACCTATGGTCAAATCGGTCACTGGCATCCGGTGACCTGGCTTTCCCACATGTTGGATTGCCAGCTCTACGGTCTGCATCCGGGCGGGCATCATCTGACCAATGTTCTGCTGCATGCCGCGACCGCCATCCTCCTGTTCCTGGTGCTACGGAAGATGACCGGCGCAATGGGGCGGAGCGCCTTCGTGGCGGCGGTGTTCGCCGTTCATCCCCTGCGGGTGGAATCGGTGGCGTGGGTGGCAGAACGCAAGGATGTGTTGAGCGGGCTGTTTTTCATGCTGACCCTTTGGGCGTATGCGCGCCATGTGCGGAAGCCGGCAGCCAAAAGTCAGAATGCGTTCGCTTTTCTTACGTCACCTGCCTATTGGCTGGCGCTGTTGTTCTTCATGCTTGGCCTGCTGTCGAAGTCCATGTTGGTGACGCTGCCGTTTGTCTTGCTGCTGCTGGACTACTGGCCGTTGCAGCGGCTGCGGCTGGATGGCAGGAATGACGGTCGGAGCAATCCCCAACCACGGCGCGCGAAGGTTTGGCAACTGGTTGTGGAAAAGATCCCGTTAATTGCGCTGGCCGCAGCCTCGTGCGCCGTGACAGGTCTGGCGCCGGAAAAAGTGGCGTTCAGCGAGAGGGTGCCTTTTTCTTTGAGGCTTGGGAATGTCTTCATGGCTTACGTTACTTACTTGTGGCAAATGGTGTACCCGGCACGATTGGCAAATCTCGACCTGTATCCGGCGAACGGCACATCGTTGGGGGAGGTTTTGATGGCGCTGGCACTGCTGGTTGTGATTTCGATCGTGGCGGTTGCCGGTTGGCGAAAGCGTCCCTATTTTGCAGTCGGCTGGTTCTGGTACCTGGGAATGCTGGTGCCGGTCATCGGGCTGGTTCAGGTGGGTGCGCAGGCGCATGCGGACCGTTACACTTATCTGCCGCAAATTGGATTGTATATTCTGGTGGCCTGGGGGGTGGTGGAACTCTGTGGCGCCTGGCGCTACCGGCGGGCCGTGCTGGGGTTTGCCGCGGCGGCGATTCTTGCCGGCCTGCTGGCGGGCGCCTATGTCCAAACCGGCTATTGGAAAGACAATGTTTCCCTCTGGACGCACACCCTCGCTTGCACGCCGGAAAATTATCTTGCCCACAATAACCTGGGTGTCGCGCTGGCCGCCCAGGGGAAGTGGGATGAAGCCTTCCAACATTACGAGCGGGCGCTCCAACTCAAACCTGACTACCCCGAAGCCTACTGTAATTTAGGGGTCGCGCTGGCCGCCCAAGGGAAGCTGGCTGAAGCCATCCAGCACTACGAGCGGGCGCTCCAACTCGAACCCGACTACCCCGAAGCCCACTGTAATTTAGGGGACATGCTGGCCACCCAGGGAAAGTGGGCTCAAGCCATCCAGCACTACGAGCGGGCGCTTCAACTCGATCCGAAGGACCCCAAAAACCACGGTAATTTAGGGGTCGCGCTGGCCACCCAGGGAAAGCTGGCTGAAGCCATCCAACAATTTGAGCGGGCGCTTCAACTCGATCCGGAGGACCCCAAAAACCACTGTAATTTAGGGATCGCGCTGGCCACCCAGGGAAAGCTGGCTGAAGCCATCCTTCAGTTCCAACAAGCCTTGACCCTGGCCACAGCCCAGGGCAACACCGCGCTCGCCGAGTCCATCCGCACACGGCTCGAGTCTTATCAGCGGGCTTTGCTCCAACCGCAAACACCATGACGGCGCAAACCTGGCCTCCACTGATCGCTTCTGGCTCCGGAAAAACCGGTTCGCCCTGCGTCTTTGCCTCGCCGCGGCGGCACGGCCGGGGCCGGGGAACGGGTGTGCGCATTTCGGAAAACGGCAACGGCGCTTTGCTCGCGCTGATCAATTCCGCGGAGTGACGAAACTTTGCCGCCGGAATGGAGATTGCGAAGTTTGGTCACGGCGGTTTATGATTTTCCGGGTAGCGGGACATCGAACCGAATGGTTCGCCAATTGTCCAATTGGCGCTGCCAGATGCGCGGCTGGGAGTCGCGCTCACCGCCGGGCAAAGATGTCGGCTGCCGAATCAAAATTGCAGTTGCCCGCAGGTTTTGACAAATTTTCCCGTTGATGAATACCGGCCACCGTTCGCGCTCGCTGCTCATTTGCGCCCTGTTGTGCGCCGTCACTTTGATTGCCTATTGGCCGCTGCGGGATAATGACTTCATCAACCTCGACGACTACGTATACATTTCAAAAAACCCCCACGTCCAAAGCGGGCTGACCCGGGAAAATGTGAAGTGGTCGTTTCAAGTCGGTTACGCCGGCAACTGGCATCCACTCACGTGGCTGTCTCACATGCTGGACGTCCAGTTGTTCGGTCTGGACCCGCACCGGCATCACCTGGTCAACCTGCTGTTCCACACCGTGAACACGCTCTTGCTGTTCCTAGTGCTTCAGGGCATGACGCGCCGGGCCTGGCGCAGCGCAATGGTCGCCGCCTTGTTCGCCGTGCATCCGCTGCACGTGGAATCCGTCGCCTGGGCCGCGGAACGCAAGGACGTATTAAGCGCGTTCTTCTTCCTGCTCACCTTGTGGGCGTATGCGCGCCATGTCGAACACGCGACCGGTGCCAGGTGGCAGGTAACAGGAACGGAAACCGCCATATCCACGACCGACGTGTCACGTGTCACAGGTCACAGGTCACCTTCCTATTGGCTGGCGCTGTTGTTTTTCGCGCTGGGTTTGATGAGCAAGCCGATGCTGGTCACGGTGCCGTTTGTGTTGTTGCTGCTGGATGTCTGGCCACTGCAACGCGTCGAATTCACCGGCCAAAGCGCCTGGGTCAAAACCTTGCGGTCCCTCGTTTGGGAAAAGATTCCCTTCCTCATTCTCAGCCTGGCTTCGAGTTGGGTGACGTTTATGGCGCAGGTCAAGGGGGAGGCGGTTTCCACCGTCACCGAACTGCCCTGGTTCTTCCGCTTCGCGAATGCCGCGGTTTCCTATATCAAGTATCTCGACCAGACCATCTGGCCGGTTAACCTGGCGGTTTTTTATCCCTTCCCGACGGAATCCAGCCTGCTGGAAGACTGGCGACTCATTCTGGCGGTGTTGGCGCTGCCAGCCGTTTCGGGTTTTGTCCTGCTTGGGATCAAACGGGTTCCGTGGTTTGCCACCGGCTGGTTCTGGTTTCTGGGCACGCTGGTGCCCGTCTGCGGCATCGTCCAGGTCGGCGGGCAGGCGATGGCTGACCGGTTTACTTACCTTCCGCTGATTGGCTTGTTCATTTGTCTGGTTTGGGGCGGCGCCGGACTGTTCGCGGCCGGACACTGCAACCGGAAAATTCCCGCGGCGGCGGGCGTTGCCGTGGTGGTGGCCTGCGCCGCTCTCACCCATCAGCAGGTGCAGTATTGGCGGGATGGTTTTACCATCGCCAATCATGCGCTGGCCGTTACCGGCAACAACTACGTCGCCGAGGACATCCTCGGCGAGGCGTTGGGTGACCAGGGCAAATATGATCTGGCCGCCCAACACTTCCGCGCCGCGCTGGCAGCCTACCCGGATTACGCCTCGGCCCGGTATGATCTCGCTGTGGCCTTGACGCGATCCGCCGATGCGCAGGCCGCGGACGGCAAACTTGAGGAGGCCGTCGGGACCTACCAATCCGCCCTGCAGGTCAACCTTCTCCCGCAAACCTTGAACCACCTGGGCCTGGCGTTGCGGCAACTCGGACGGCAGGCGGAAGCTATTCAACAATATTACGGAGCCCTGCGACTCCAGCCGGATGGCGTCGAAGCCCGCTTCAATCTGGCTTCCGCCCTTGCCGGCGAAGGCAAAATAGCAGAGGCGGAGAAGCATTTTGCCGAAGCCCGGCGGTTGAGCCCCAACCCCGCGCGCCTGTTGCTGGATTACGGCCGTGTCCTGGCCAGCCAGGGCAAACTGGCCGAAGCCAGGGTGAAGTTCCGTGAAGCCGTGCGCCTTTGTCCCACCAATGCCGAGGCCAACCTGGAGCTGGGCATGAACCTCAGGGTGTCCGGGCAAACCAACGAAGCTGCAAAGTTTTTTTCCGCCGCCCGCCAACTGGACCCGGACCTCGCGGAAAGGAATTGGCGTGACGGCAAAACGTTCGCAGAACAGGGCCGGGTTGACGCCGCCCTCAGGTGCCTGACGATTGCCACCTGGTTGAAACCGGAGGATGCCGCCATGCACGAAGATTTGGGCATGTTCTGCGTGAACCAGGGCTGGCCGGTCATGGCGCTAACCCAGTTCGAGGAAACACTTCGTCTCCGGCCCGACGCAACCTCTCATCGTCACCTCGGCCTGGCGCTGTTCCTGGCGGGAAGAAGCGCAGAGGCCGTCAACCACTACGAAACCGCGATTAAATTGAATCCCGACTCGCCCCGGGCGCTGAGTGATTTTGCCTGGCTGCTGGCCACGACGCCGGACACATCGCAACGCAACGGCGCGCGGGCCGTGGCGTTGGCGGAACAAGCCTGCCGGCTGACAAACTACAAACAACCACTGCTGATCGGCACCCTCGCCGCCGCCTACGCAGAAACCGGACGATTCGCCAAGGCGAAACAAACTGCTGAAAAGGCCATTGCCCTGGCGGCTGCGGAAAACAATCCGGAGTTGGTCAAACGAAACCAGGAATTCCTTGAATTATACCGCGCCGGGAAAACGGTGGCACAAGACCTTTCCCACGCGGTCAAATAATACCACCTGCGGTTTGAAATTGCACTATTTCGGACCTCCTCGTAGCGGCGCTCGATGAGCATCGCCGCGGCAGACGATTTGTGTCGGCACCCTGGCCGCGGCTTACGCAGAGGCCGGGCGGTTCGACGACGCAGTGGCAACGGCGCAGAAAGCCTGCGCCTTGGCGTCCGAGCGGGGTGAGCCGGGTTTGCTCCAAAAAAAACCGTGAGCTGCTGGCCTTGTATCAGGCGCACAAGCAGCATCGGGAGCCTGCAAACCGTTAGCAGTTCCGCTTGGGGCGGGCATAAGCCCGCTCCAATGTCATTCCACCCGGAAGAGCGGGATCCAGATGCGTCTGTTTTATGGAGCTGGAACCGGATACGTTCCATGGCAAGAGGAACACGCAGCTGGATGCCGCCAGATCTTTACGGTTGCCAGCTGCACCGCCGCCGCTCGTGAAGGGGGTAGCAGTTGAAACTGGACTTGACTCTTTCCGCTCAACGTTCAACCCTCGACTCTCGCCCTTTTGTTCCTCGGCCCGGCTACGGTGTTTGCGGCTGAGGCAAAGGCGGCGAATAATATTTGAGCCGGCTGCGGATGGTTTCCGCCAGCGCGATGTTTCCCTGGGCCGTGGCCAGGGTCAAGGCTTGCTGGAACTGTTGCATGGCTTCAGCCGATTTCCCCTGGCCGGCCAGCGCGATGCCTAAATTAAAGTGGGCTTTGGTGTAGTCGGGTTTGAGTTGGAGCGCCCGCTCAAAGTGTTGCATGGCTTCAGCCAACTTCCCCTGGGTGGCCAGCCCGATCCCGAAATTATTGTGGGCTTCGGCATAATCCGGTTTAAGCTGGAGCGCCCGCTCGTATTGTTGCATGGCTTCAGTCAACTTGCCCTGGCTGGCCAGGACGGCGCCCAAATTATTGCAGGCTTCGGCATAATCCGGTTTAAGCTGGAGCGCCCGCTCGTATTGTTGCATGGCTTCTGTCAACTTGCCCTGGCTTGCCAGCGCGATGCCCAAATTATTGCAGGCTTCGGCATCATCCGGTTTAAGCTGGAGCGCCCGCTCGTAATGTTGGATGGCTTCATCCCACTTCCCTTCTGCGGCCAACGCGGCGCCTAAATTCTTGTTGGCTCGGACGTGAAAGGGTCTGAGCATCAGAGCAGCACGATACTGTACGATGGCGTCAGCTCTCCGGCCCTCGTTTTCGAGCGCAAGTCCCAATTGATAATGCAGAATTCCGAGGTCCCGAAAATGTATCCAGCGGGTGTCTTTGGTGACGTCAATGACGTGAGAGAAGAGCGACACATCATCGCACCAATAGCGCAATTGGTTTGCTGTAAGGGCTAAACAGGCTGCCGACACAGTGCCTGCCGCCACAGCGACGATCCTGGTTGAAAGTCGAAACCGCGAAGCGCCATCCCGAAAACCCAATGCCACGGCCAAAAAGATTCCGATGGAGGGGAAGTAAGTGAAACGATTCGCCATCGCCTGACCTCCAAACGTCACCAGACCATTCACCGGTACCAACGTTCCCAAAAACCAAAGCCAGCCAACGAGCCAATAAGGGCTGCGTTTGCGCCCCAGCCAGACAGCGGCCGAAATGAGCGCCAAAACAAAGATGGACGCGGCGAGTAACAGCGGAGAGATTTTCAGGGGAAAAAGATAAAAGACGACCAAATGCGCCGGCCAGATCATTTGCAGCAGGTAACGCGAGTAGGCTAGCGGCACGTTTTCCAGACGGTCGCTCAACGGGATCGCCTCCAGTGAATTGACGAGGCCCTCGGCGCGTTGTGCCAGGAAGGTAATGGCGCACAGAGCCGCCGATAGCACAAAGAACGGCCACTTCTCCCGCACCAGCCGCAGGAGCGCCGGACCACGGTCGCCCTTCGCGGTAGGGATTCTCTGCAACGGCCAGTAGTCCAGTAGCAGCATGACAAACGGCAGCGTCACCAGCATGGGTTTGGACATCAAACTCAGCGCAAAAAAAATCAGCGCAAAAAAATAGCCGGAGGCCGGAGATGTGAGTGAGGGAATAAAACCGGCTTTCAAATCCTGATTTCCGGCCTTCAACTGCCCCTGCGCGTAGCGCGTGTATGCCAACAAGGCCGCCAGCCCGAAGAACGTGCTCAACATGTCCTTCCTCTCGGCAATCCATGCGACCGACTCAACGTGGAGCGGGTGCCAGGCGAACAGGGCTGCGGCCAATGCGCTTGGCCACAACGCATTGGTCAGTCGCAGGAGCAGCCCGAAAAGCAAAACAGAATTGGCCGTGTGAAACAACACGTTGACGAGATGATGCGCGCCGGGTTTGAGGCCGAACAATTGACAAACGGCCATGTGCGAAATCCACGTGAGCGGCATCCAGTTGCCCGTTTGGCCGGTGGTGAAAGCCCAACGGACTCCACTCCAGGTCAAGCCGCTTTGGACGACCTCGTTTTTACTGACGTATTTATTGTCGTCGAAAGCACTGAAACCGTAATGTCCCGCCGGCAGATAGACCGCACAAGTGACCAGCGCAAGCAACAAGGCGACGAGACGCGGGCGTGACATTCGGAACCAACCTACTGGTTTTTGTGGGGAAAACCAAAGCAATTTCGCCAGGCGGTATATCAAGAATACCGCGGGAGGTTGACTCCAGCGCCGGAAACCAGACGTGGATCGTCAGCCGCATACAAACCTGCGCCCTGGCGTCGTCACTTGGCCGGCCGGACTTGCCGGCGCGGAACCGGGAATTCCTCCGGCAATACAAAAACCGGCAACCCTGCCGCGAACAATATTGACCGGCCACGGCCGGCGTGCGCCCGCTTCATGCGGGTGGCTGAATCTGGACTTGACTCTCAAACCCCAACTTTCAACCCTCAGCCGGCACAACCGCCATGCAACCGTTTCAAATCATCTTTACGCCAATCAGCGCCGCCGAACTGGCACGGATGCCCCGGGAATTGCAACTGCAAATCCTCGGCGAGTTCCGCGGCCTGCCGCAACAGGTGCGCGGCACGGAATTGGAGCAGTTCGGCCGGCTGGAACAGGGCGGGCGCACGCTGCACCGCTTCCGCGTGGGCGACTATCGCGTTTATTTCGAGCGGCATGACCTGGGCGTGCTCGTCCACCGCATCCTCAGCCGCCATACGCTCAAGGATTTTCTGTTCCGTTCCGGCCTGAAAACCGGCGAGGACGAGGCGCTCCAGGAAAACCCGAAGTTTTGGGAAATGATTGAAGCCGCCCGGAGCAGCGGGAAGGGTTGACACGCCCCTGGCAGGGCGGAGGTGCTCCTCTGTCCTCAAATCCATTTCGACAAGGGCGGCGCGGTCGCGCCGCCTGGCCGCGCAGCAGCGTGGCCCGGCCATAAGTTGCGGAGCACCGCAGCCCTCCCCAAATCAAGTGGCCCCTTCCGGTTCCGCGCCGGCTGCTTGTCAAAAGCCGCCGCCTGCATTACGTTCTGGCAATGTTGTTAACGAAAAAATTTGTCCTGCCGGCGCTGCTGTGCTGCAGCCTCGGCTTTGCGTACGCCGACGTGATTCAACTCAAGGACCAGGCCGCCATCACCGGCAAAATCCTGGCGGAGAAGCCTGACGGCGTCATCGTGGACGTCGGGTACACCGTGCTCGTCGTGCCGCGCAATGTCGTCACCCGAATTTCCCGGGCCGCCGAAGCCGGGTCGCCGGCGTCCGCCGCGTCCAACCTGCTCGTCAACGTCAACGCACCGCAATTTTATTATTCGGACACCCGCCCGGCGGCGGGCCGCGACGTGCGCGACTTCGTCAAGCAAATCGGCGAGGCCGTCGTGCAGGTCCGCACCCCCGGCGGACTCGGCTCCGGTTTTTTCATCAACGCCGACGGTTATTTGATCACGAACTTCCACGTCATCGAGGGTGAGACGGAAATTTCCGTGGAAGTTTATCATCAAACCGACGGCCAGCTCGACCGCGAGACTTACAAGCAGGTCAAAATCATCGCCATCAACAAATTCCACGACCTGGCGCTGCTGCACATCGAGGACAAGAACGCGCCGAAATTCAAATTTGTCACGCTCGGGAGCGCGGACGCGCTGGCGGTCGGCGATTCGGTTTTCGCCATTGGCAGTCCGATGGGCCTGGAACGGACCGTGACCGAAGGCATCCTGAGCACCAAGACGCGCGAGTTGGAGGGCGAGCTTTATCTCCAGACCACGGCGCAGATCAATCCCGGCAACAGCGGCGGCCCGCTGTTCAACACGGCGGGCGAGGTCGTGGGCGTGACCAACATGAAAATCATGTTCGGCGAGGGCCTGGGCTTCGCCATACCGGTGGAACTGGTGAAAAACTTCCTCGACCACCGCGACGCCTTTGCGTACTCGACCGACAACCCGAATAATCCCTATCATTACCTTGAACCGCCCGGCCGCACCCGGCATAATCCGGCGGATCAATAATTGAACGAAACTTTCCGCCACCCGGATTTTGATTGCCCATGACCACGAAATTTTTGCGTCTTTTTGCGGCTGCCATCCTGCTCACCATCGCAGCTTCGGTCCGCGCCGCGGTTCCGCCCGCCGAAAAGCTGCTGCCGGCGGACACGCTGTTGCTGGCGACCGCGCCCGATTTCGCCGCCGTGCGCGCCGCCGCCCGGCAGTCGCCCGGCTGGCGGTTCTGGAACGACCCGGCGATGAAGCCGTTCCACGACAAATTCATGGCCAGGTGGAACGAGAAATTCATCGCATCGCTGGAGCGCGACCTGGGTGTGAAGCTGGGCGACTTCGCCGATTTGCCGCAAGGCCAGCTCACTTTCGCCATCACCCAAAACGGCTGGAACGGCAGCGACGACAGCCCGCAACCGGGACTGATTTTGCTGCTTGATACCCGCAACCAGGGTGGTCTGTTGAAAACCAATCTCGACGCGCTCCGCAAAAAATGGACGGAGAATGGCAAAGCGATTCGCACCGAAACCGTCCGCGGCATTTCCTTTTCCGTCGTGACGCTTTCGAGCAACGACCTCCCCACGCTCGCGGGCCTGTTCCCCAGGCGCCAGCCGGTGCAGGAGCTCGGCAAGGAGCCAAAGCCGGAAAAACCCGGCGAACTGGTCGTCGGCCAGTTCGATTCGCTGCTGATTGCCGGCAATTCAACGAAGGCGGTTGAACCGGTCGTCGCCCATCTGGCCGGCGGCGCGGCTCCGGCGTTGAACGACAACGCGGTTTTTGCCGCCGACCAATTGTCGCAATTCCGCAATGCGCCGCTCTATTACGCCTGGTTCAACACGCAAACCTTTTTTGACGTGCTGGCCCACGTCCCGCAGGAGCCGCCGAATCCGGAGGCGCCAACCCTCGTGCCGCCCCTTTCGCCAATCGCCATGTTGAACGCGTCGGGTTTGACGGGTTTGAAATCCGTGAGTCTTAGCTACCGCGAAGCGCACGATGGTTCGCAGTTGAATCTTTATCTCTCCGCGCCGGAAGCGGCCCGCCAGGGCCTTCTGAAAATCTTCGCCGCCGTCCCAAAGGACGCGAATCCGCCAGCATTCGTGCCCGCCAACGCCATGAAGTTCTGGCGCTGGCGCATCGACAGCCAGAAATCCTGGGCTGAATTGCAGAAAATGCTCGCCGCCATTTCGCCCGGCGGGCTGGCCAGCCTCAACGCGACGATGGACGCCGTCAACGCGCTGGCCCGACAAAAGGACCCTGACTTCGACCTTCGCAAAAATCTCATCGCCAATCTCGGCGACGATTTCATCAGCTACCAGAAGGCGCCCGCCGGCAAAACGCTGGAAGACTTGCGCAACGCGCCGTCGCTTTTCCTCTTCAGCGCGGCCAACGCGGACCAGGCCGCCCTGGCGGTGAAAAGCGTCGCGTCGCTGATGCATGGACAACAAGACGCGCCCGAGCCGCGTGATTTTCTTGGCCGGAAAATTTACACCATTCCTCTGCCCGGCCACCGCCTGCCGGGCGCTACCGCGCCGGTTTCGCGCTCGCTTTACTGCGCGGCCAGCGGCGGCTATGTCGCCTTGACGTCGGACGTTTCCACGCTGGAGGAATACCTGCGCAGCAACACCGGGCAAGCCCGGCCGCTGCGCGATCTTGCCGGTCTGGCCGATGCCGCGCAACACGTCGGCGGCGCGGGCAGCGGCCTGTTCGGCTACGAGAACCAGCGCGAAACCGTGCGCCTGGCGTTCACGTCCTTGAAAAACGCAGCCACCGACAACCAGACGATGGCGGTGTTCCCCAAAAGCTTTCGTGATTGGATGGATTTTTCGCTGCTGCCGGATTACGATCAGGTTTCCAAATACTTTTACTTTTCCGTCTATGGCGGCGGCGCAACGGCGGACGGCCTTGCCTTCAAGCTTTTCGCTCCCCGCCCGCCGCAGATGAATTGAATTCGGAGGGACGAGTTACCCGAGTCCCTGAAGTTTTTTGACGGGATTTTTTGGGACTCGCAGAGCTCGTCCCTCCGATAAATTCCTACTCCTGCGGGTAAACCAGGATCCGGTCGTGCACCAGCACGATCAGGTCGTTTTTCCGGTCGCCGGTCACGTCCGCCACCGCCGCCTCGCGCGGTTCGGGCAGCGCATTGGCCGCGCCGCGGAAGGTGTGCTGCTCAAATACTTTCCAGCGGTCGCCGGGCACGAGCCGGTGTTTGGCGTTGAAGGAAACGAGGTCGAGATAATTCTTCGCCGTTTCCATGAAGATCAGGTCCTTGCGCCCGCTGCCGGTCAAATCGCCCGCAACCACGTCATTCAAATAACCGTCCTTGATCGGCGTGTCATAACCGTCCAGGGTCGTGAAGTTCCAAACGTCGCCTGCCAGCGACAGCCAGGCGACGGCGTTCTGGCCCAGAAACGCCACGCTCTGGGCGCCGCCCAGCTTCACCGGGCGCAGGCCGTTGAAACCCGCCACCGGCAGTTCCACGTTGCGCACCACCTGCCACACCCCCGCGGCGTCGCGCTCGCACAACGTCAACTGCTTGTGCTCCGCGTCCAGCAGGAAGACGGACGGCACCGCGCCTTTCCGGGAAGGGTCCGCCACCACCGTTGCGCCCACGATGCGCGAATCGCTCGCCGCGCCGTTGATCTGGTCTTTCACGCGGAAAACCCAGTCCGGCCGGTTGGTTGAACCCGGCGTTTTGGCTTCTTGTTCCAACACCACCGCGCGCACAAAATTTTTCTGCGGCAGCAGCAATTCCGGCTTGCCGTCGCCGTCCACGTCCGCCGACGCCAGCCACGGCTGGTCAATCGCGCCGCCGGGCGGGTCCACATCCTCCTCGTCGAAATCACCGCCGCGTTTCTGGATGAGCACCTTGATTTTTTCATACGGAATCAGCGCCACCAGGTCCGCCAGCCCGTCCTGGTTCACGTCCTGGATTGCCAGCGTCGCCGGGTTCGCCTTGAAGCTCTCACTCAATTTTTGCGTCCTGGTTTTGCCGTCCGCCGTGCGGGTGACAAGCGAACGCTGGCCGTCCTTGTCCACGATCACCGCCAGCGTCGGCTTCGCGTCCGGTTTCAACGCGCCGACCGCCATCACCAGCGGCTTGCCGTCGAGCGGAATGAGCGTGGGGAACGGCAACCGCCCTATTTTGTCGAATTGGGTCACGCCGACGGCGTTTTCCTCGTGGCTCAACAGGAAAATCTCCAGGTGGCCGTCGCCGTTCCAGTCCGCCACGGCGACCTGGCTGACCCCGGCCAGGCACGGAAATTTTTTCGGCGCGGCCAGCGAACCGTCCGGCTGCTGCAAATAAACCGAAAGCTGGCCGTTCTCCGGCTCGGCCACGAGCAAATCCGGCAGGCCGTCGCCGTTGACATCGGCCCACACCTCGCCGCGCTGCGCCGCGTCCGTTTTCTGCAGCGGCAGAACCTGGAATTGCCCCCGCCGGAACGCGCCGGACAAGACCTCCGCCCGCTGGCGCGTGAATTGCGAGACTTCCGCCCGCCCGGAATTTTGCGCGATGGTCACGACATAAAGCTTGTGATTGCCTTCCAAATTGTCCGCGCAATACGAGCGGATGGGTTGCGTCTTGAAGTAAATTTCCGGGCCGAGCTGCCCGCCCGGCATTTGCAGCCGGAAACGAAACGGCGTGGGGCTGTCCCAATCCACCAGCAGCAAATCGTCCTTGCCGTCGCCGTTCACATCCACGATTTGCACGGCATTCGGGGCGCCGGAGTAAGGAATTTTCTGCGGCTCGCCCAGCGTGTGGTCCGCCAGTTGCGGCAGAAAATACAACGAACCGTTGTCGCCGAGCAGAACAACGTCAGTCCGGCCGTCGCCGTTTAAATCGCCGGTGACCAGTGAGTTTGCGTCCATCCGCCCGTCCTCGATGTGCCAGGTTTTCGGCTCGCTCCAGCCATTCGTGCCCTGATTGTAAAGCACCGTGAGGTCTTTCATGTCGCCATAATAAACGATGTCCGGGCGGCCGTCGCCGTTGAGGTCGGTCACAGCCATTGCGGAAATGCGTTCATCAGCGGGGATCGAATCAATGCGGAAGCGCGCGTCGGGCGGCAGTTCATTGATTTCAAGTTTGCGCGGGGGCTTGGCGTCGGCGCGGTTGGTCTTGCCCGTCTGGTTGAAGAGCAGATTGATTTTGGAGCGCCGATTGTTGGCCACGATGATGTCGTTCAGGCCGTCGCCGTCCAAATCCGCCACATGGAGCAGACCGATTTGATCGTCAATCGGATAAATTTCCCGGCCGGCGAAACCGAAACTGTTCGTGGCCGTTTCGCCGCGAACGGCAAGCGCGAGGCCGAAAACCAGCGCCGGCAAAATGCGTTTCATGGTTTGCATAAATCGCCGGCAACGTGCCACCGACCGCCGCGCTTGGCGAGTTTATTCGTTAATCGGCGGCGGGGCGAGCGTCTCCGCGAGCCGGAATTTATTTTCAACGGAGCGGGTCGCCGGGAGTCTCCGCCCCACCATTAGTTTGCTACTCCCCAATGAAATGCAGCGCAACGCGGCGCGCGTGGCCGTGCCGGCGGTGTTCCCAGAGATAAATTCCCTGCCAGGTGCCGAGCGCCAGCCGGCCGCCGTGGACGGGAATGCTCAAATTCACCGCCGTCAGCGCCGTGCGGGCGTGCGCCGGCATGTCGTCGTCGCCCTCGGTGGTATGGAGGAACAGCGGGTCGCCGTCGGGCACGAGCCGCCGGAACAATGCCTCCAGATCGCGCCGCACGTCCGGATCGGCGTTTTCCTGGATGAGCAGCGAAGCCGAGGTGTGCCGCAAATGCAACGTCAGCAGGCCATCCTGGCATTTGTGCTCGTCCACCCACCTTTCAACTTCGCGCGTGAATTCATAAAACCCGCGGCCGCGCGTCGGAATGGTCAATTCATGAAAAGCCTGGCGGAACATCTCAGGGTGACAAGTGGCGGGTGACAGGCGACAGGATTACCAGGTCGGAGTGATGTTTTGAACATCCGGTCTTCGGATATTCGTTCATCATTCGGATTTCGTCATTCGTCATTTTACTGCGGTTTCACCGGCGTGCCTTTTTCCGCCAGCATTTTTTCCAACTGGGGATTGGGCGGCTGGCCGGCGGCCAGCGCTTTTTCATAATGCCAGCGCGCCAGTTCCGGCAGCGGCGGCTGCTGGCTGATGTAAATCACGGCCAGGTTGTTGTGCGCCGCGGCGTAATTCGGATCGAGCTGGATCGCCTTGCGCAACGCCGTTTCCGCCTGCTGGCGCAGGCCCTTGTGGCCGAGCGTGACGCCGAGGTAATTTTGAATTTGCGGGTCACGCGGATCCAGCCTTGCCGCATGGCTCAACGCGTCGAGCGCGTCATCGTATTTCCCCTGCTGGAATTTCAGATAGCCAAAAAGCGAAAGATTGTAGGCGTCTTCCGGGGCCCGCGCGAGCGCGGCCTGGAGGTGCTTTTCCGCGTCGTCGAGCTTGTCTTGCTGCAGTTCAATCGCCGCGAGGTTGGCCAGGGCCAGCCCGTTGTTCTGGTCGCGCTGCAAAATTTGCAGGTAATCGTCCTCGGCCTTGTCGTATTGTTTGGCGGCAAAATAATTTTGCGCTTCGGCCACCAGGGGGGCCGTGCCGCCGGGCAATTCCCGGATGGGTTTTTTCTCCGCCTGCGGATTGGCCACCAGCGGCGCGGGTTGCCTGAACAACACCAGTTCCTCCGTGGTGTAAGGCACGGCCCGGGCCTCGTCCACGGCCAGTCGCGCCCGCAGCACGTTCACCTCATCGGTCAACTGGGTGATCTGGGCCGCCGCATCAAGCTTTTTGCGGCCGTAAAGTTCCTCGTTCGCCCGGCCAAGCTTCGCCAGCAAATCGTCGCGTTCCTGGGTCAACTCGCGGATGCGCGCCTCGAGTTCCGCCTGGCTCGGCGGCGGCTTCACGTCCAACTGCAATTGCCGCACGCGATTTTCCAGGGCCGCTTTTTCCAGCGACCCCACCTCGGCATTGGACGCCAGAATGGAAATGTGCGCGCGGGCTTCGGCCAGTTGGGTATTCAAACTCGCCACCGGAGAATTGGTCGCCAGCGCCAGCGCCGCCGCCAGTTGTTGCTTGAGCAGCGCATTTTCCTCGCGCAACGCTTCCGCCGCATCGGGGCTGGCCAGCAACGCCTGCATCCGCGCCTGCAATGTCTGATTTTCCTGCGCCAGCCGGTCGGCGCGCGCCGCCTCTTCCGCCAGTTGTTTATTCGCCTCGGCCAGGGCCTGCCGCAGCCGCGCCAGCACGTTGGTGCTCAGGCCGGGCAAGGCGACCGTTCCGCCCTTGCCCTGGGCCAGGCTCACTTTCAGCAAATCGTTCTCCTTCATCAGCGAGCGGATCTGCCCCTGCGCCCTGGCCAGTTCGCGCGGATCCACCATCGCCGGTTGTGCCGCGAGCGCCTCCCTGAGTCTGGCTTCGAGCGTCGTGTTGTCCGCCTGCAGACTTTGCACCTGCGCCTGCAATGTCTGTAATCGCGCCTCAAAATCGGCGCCGGTCGCGGGGGGAACCGCGATTGGCGCCGCCGGCGCAACCGGCGGGGGCGTCCCGCCGGACGGGATGGCGGGAATGGGCGGCGTCCCGCCCGGCGCGACGGCGGGAACCGGCGGCGACAGTTCCGCGATTTTCACCGCCAGATAATCCAGCCGGAAATTGACGATTTTGGGGTTCCAATCCGGGAAGAACTTCTGGAATTTTCGCAGTTCGTTTTGCGCCTCGACAAATCGCGCCCGCGCCTCGCCTGAACGACCGGCGTTGTTCAACAAATCCGCCTGCTGGATCAGGCTGTAAATGACGAGGTATTGGTCGTCGGCGTTCGGTTGCGCGCGGGCCGGCAACAGCATGACCATCAGCAACAAAACTGCCAGTGCGGCGAAACGTTTCATGTTGGGATGCTAATCCAGCGGAAGCTGGCCTGGCAAATGATTACAGCGGGACTTGTTTCGGCCGGCCTTTGCGGGTAAAAAAATCGTGTGTCACAAAAGACCTTCCCCGGGCGAATGTCCATTCGGGAACGAACGCTGCCGGTCTGGCAGGGCGGCTTGATTGTTCTCCTTGTCTTTCTGGCCTATCTCCCCGCTCTGCGCGGAGGTTTCGTCTGGGACGATGACTCGTGGACCAAGAACATAATCGGCTTGTTGCGCGACACCTCCGGCCTGCGCTTGATGTGGTTCCAGCCTACTGCCCTGCAACAGTATTACCCGCTCTCGGGCACGACGTTCTGGCTGGATTACCAACTCTGGAAGTTCTGGACGACTCCCTATCACGTGGAGAACGTCCTGCTGCACGCCCTGGCTGCGTTGCTCTTCTGGCGGTTGTTGCTCCGACTCCAGATGCCCGGCGCCTGGTTGGCAAGTGCCATCTTTGCGCTTCATCCGGTCATGGTCGAATCCGCCGCCTGGATCACCGAACGCAAGAATGTGCTCTCGTTGGTCCTCTACCTCGGCGCATTGCTGGCTTACATGCGCTACACGCAAGGTGTGACAGGTGACAAGTGTCAAGTGACTGGAACAGAACAAATCGCTCCCGTCGCTGAGTGGTCGCGCGGCACGTGGTACCCGTCACTTTTTTACGGTCTGGCTTTCATCCTGTTTCTGGGAGCGTTGCTGGCCAAGACGACGACCTTTTCGCTGCCGGCGGTCATTCTGCTGCTGGGCTGGTGGAAACGCGGACAAATCCGGTGGCTTGCAGACGCGTTGCCAACCCTGCCTTTCTTCGCCCTGGCCCTGGGTCTTTGTGCCGTAACCGCCTGGTTGGAGAAATACCATGTTGGCGCGCAAGGATCGGATTTTGCCCTGACTTTACCGCAACGCTGCCTGATTGCCGGCCGGGCGTTCTGGTTTTACCTTGGCAAACTGTTCTGGCCGGCGGACCTCTACTTCGTTTACCCGCGCTGGCAGCCCAACCCCGGTTCGGGGTGGCAATGGCTCTATCCGGTGACCGCCGTCGGCACACTATTTACGCTCTGGCTGGCCCGGGAGCGCATTGGGCGCGGGCCGGTGACCGCGCTGTTCTTTTTTGTGGGGACACTGTTTCCGGTGCTGGGGTTTTTCAACGCGTATGGCATGCGTTATTCATTTGTGTGGGATCACTGGGTTTATCTGTCCGCTCTCGGGATCATCGCACTGGTGGCGGCACTGGTGGTGCGGGTGGCTGAATCTCTGCGCACGCCGGCGGTGGTTTATGGGTTTGCCGCAATCGTGCTGCCGGTGCTCGCCCTCCTGACCTGGCAGCAGGCTGGGGTGTACACCGACGTGGAAACCCTCTGGCGGCAGACGCTGGCCAGGAATCCAGACTGCTCGATAGCCCACAACAATCTGGGTCTTTTGCTTAGAAATCAGGGGTGCATTGAAGAGGCAACGGGACACTTCCATAAGGCCATTCAGATCGATCCGAATTCCTCCGAAGCACGGTACAATCTGGGTACCGTCCTCGCCGATAAGGGCCGGTTTGAGGAAGCGATCGACTCCTTTCGCCAAGCCATCCAGATCAATCCGAATTACTCCGAAGCGCTGAATAATCTGGGTAACGCCCTCGCCGCCCAAGGCCGGTTTGAGGAAGCGATTGAGAGCTATCTCAAGGCCATCCAAATCAATCCGAATTTCTCCGAAGCGCTGAACAATCTGGGTGTCGCCCTCGCGGATAAGGGCCAGTTTGATGAAGCGCTCGAGTACTATCACCAAGCTATCCAGCTCAATCCGAACTATTGCGAAGCGCTGTACAACCTGGGTAACGCCCTCGCCGCCCAGGGCCGGTTTGAGGAAGCGATTGAGAACTATCGCAAGGCCATCCAGCTCAATCCGAACTATTGCAAAGCGCTGGATAATCTGGGTAACGCCCTCGCCGCCAGGGGCCGGTTTGAGGAAGCGATCGAGAACTATCGCCAAGCGATCCAGGTCAATCCAAACCGCCCCGAAATATTCTTTCATTTGGGCATGGCACTTGGCCAAATGGGCCGCCCCCGGGAAGCGGTGGCCCAATACCGGGAGGCACTGAGATTAAATCCCAACCTGGCCGGTGCGCTGAACAACCTGGCGTGGGTGCTGGCCGCCAGTCCCGATGACGGGCTGCGCAATGGGGCCGAAGCGGTCCGTTTGGCCGAACGCGCGTGTGAACTGACCCATTATGGCGCACCCTTTTTCATCGGAACGCTGGCCGCCGCTTATGCCGAAGCCGGCCGTTTCCCGGAAGCGGTAACCACGGCGGAAAAGGCGGAGCAGCTTGCCGCCGCAGCCGGGTTAAAGGATCTGGCTGAGAGAAACTGGCAACTCCTCGAACTCTACCGGGCCAACCAGCCGTACCACGAGGCCGCCATGAAGCCTTGAATCCGGCAGTTTCCGCTGACAGGCATGATTTGAACGCCGTTGTCGCGGCGTTGACCTGCGCCGACAGTTTTGCTAGCTTTTCTCCTGACAGTGTCATGAACACCACGCTCAACCAGCACGTGCTTGTGTTGAACCGGTTGTGGCAGGCGGTCAACGTCTGCACCGCCCGGCGCGCACTCACGTTGTTGTTTCAAGGCCATGCGCAGGCGGTGTTGAATGACGACGACGGCTCGTTCCGCACCTTCAATTTTGAGGAATGGCGCGACTTTTCCGAAGCGGCGCCGCGCGAGGAAGCCATTCACACCATTTCGTTCCGCATCCGCGTGCCGCGCATCATTCTGCTGCTGATTTACGACCGGCTGCCCAAGAAGGAAGTCAAGTTCACGCGCCACAATATTTTTGAGCGCGACAAAAACACCTGCCAATACTGCGGACGGGTCTTCGACCGCAACGACTTGAATCTGGACCATGTCCTGCCGCGCGACCGTGGCGGTCCGACGACGTGGGAAAACGTCGTTTGCTCCTGCGTCGAGTGCAACACGCAGAAGGCCAACCGCACGCCGCAGGAGGCCGGACTGCATCTCATCCGCAAGCCCAAGCGGCCGAAATGGCGGCCGTTCGTGCAAATCAACTTCAGCCTCCACCAGCACGACAGTTGGAAGCATTTCATTGACCTCGCCTACTGGAACGTCGAACTGGGCGAAGACGTTGGCTGAAAGCGCTTCTCCCATCCCGCTGCCACCGGCGGGGCCAACGCGGCGATGGTCATTCCAGCCCGCGCTCGGTCAATGCATCCTCATCCAAACCCAGATAATGGCCGAGCTCGTGCAAATACGTCGTGTGGACCTCCTCGCGGAAAATTTCCTCATCGCTCCCGGCAAAATCCCAGAGATTCCCCAGAAATAAAATAATCTGCGGCGGGAGCGGAACTGTTCCTTCCTCGGTGAATTCCGCCCCGGTGAACAAACCCAGCGTGTCGGCTTCAATGCCATCGGCCTGCAAGCCGGTGTTGGGAACATCCTCGAAGGTCACCGGCAGCTTCTCCGCCCGTTCACGCAGCGGCGCGGGCAATGCCGCCAGCGTCGCCTCGACTTCGGACAAAGCCAGGGTCCGCAATTTTTTCCAATGCACGTCCACAAACGGTTTGGAACATGGCGCAAGCCCGGCCGCCACGCAACCGGCGATTTATCAAGACTCGCCGGAATGAGCAACCGAGCGTGGGCTTTAGCCACTTCGTCATCCGCCAGCCGGGAATGCGTGAACGCCGCGCTCCGACTCCCATGCCGGCACGTTGCCGATCCGCACGATATTCAACAGGCTTCCTGACCAGACTGTCAGCGGTTTGTCCTTGCCAATAAATCTTCCATTCGCTGTTCGATGTTCAGTGGCTTGCCGGAGCGATGCATTGCGAAGATTGGTGGATGTTCGATGTTTCTCCAAACCGAAATCCAAGCCGCCAAATTCCAGGATCCCAGATCTGGATCGTTTTTTCTCGCCAGCGGCAGGCAAAAGACCTTGAATCCCAAGCCAATCATGCGCCCTGACGAAACCAAACCCGCCCCTCTTCGCCAGACGCGCCGGCAATTCATCAAGCAAACCGGCATGGCCGCCGCGATGGTGGCTGGCGGCAGCCTGCTGCCATTTCCCGTCTCCGCCCGGGAAAACAACCCGCCCATTTCCATCGTCCTCGATCCGACCGACCCGCTGACCAGGCTGCCGCCGGTGCAATGGGCGGCGGAACAATTGTGGGATGCCCTTTTCGCCCGGGACATTGCTGCGCAACTCTACGACGGCCTTGATCAGGCACCACCTTCGCAGGAATGTATTCTGGTGGCCGGCGGCAATTCGGACCTTTCCAAACACGTCCTCGACCGCGCGGGAATTTGGTTGCCGAACACCCCTGAGGCCATGGCATTGGCCCGTGGAAAAATCGAATTCCGCATCGTCCTGTTGGCGGCGGGTTCGGACGCACGGGGATTGGTTTATGCGCTGCTCGAACTGGCTGACCGCGTGAAGTTTGCCGCCAACCCGATGGCCGCGTTGCAGGCCGTGAAACCGGTCAGCGAACGTCCGGCCAATGCGATTCGCAGTGTCGGACGCGCGTTCGTCAGCGATGTCGAGGACAAACCCTGGTTCAACGACCGGAATTTCTGGCCGGCCTACCTCACGATGCTGGCCATGCAGCGGTTCAACCGTTTCAATCTCGCTTTTGGGTTGGGCTATGATTTCACCACGGACATCCGCGATTGTTATTTTCATTTTGCATATCCCTTTCTCTTGTCCGCGCCCGGCTACGACGTGCGCGCGGTGCCGCTGCCGGATGCCGAACGCGACCACAACCTGGAAATGCTCCGGTTTATCAGCGATGAAACGGCGAAGCGCGGCCTGCAATTCCAACTCGGCCTCTGGACCCATGCCTTCCAATGGACAAACAGTCCCAGGGCCAATTACACCATCACCGGGCTGACACCGGCGGCCCAGGCGCCTTACTGCCGCGATGCTCTGCGCGCCCTGCTCACTGCCTGCCCGGCCATCGGCGGCATCACCATCCGCACCCATGGCGAAAGCGACGTGGCGGAGGGCAACACGGAGATTTGGAAAACGATTTTCGACGGCGTCGTCCAGTGCGGACGTCGCGTCGAGATTGACCTGCACGCCAAGGGCATTGACCAGGCCATCATTGACACGGCGTTGAACACGGGTATGCCGGTGAACGTCTCGCCGAAATTCTGGGCTGAACACATGGGCCTGCCCTACCTGCAAGGCGCCATCCGTCCGCAGGATATGCCGCCGGCGGACGCGCGTGACACCGGATTTTTCGCGCGCAGCACCGGTTCGCGCCGGTTCACGCGCTATGGTTACGCCGATTTGTTGATTGAGAACCGGCGTTACGGCGTGCTGCATCGCCTCTGGCCGGGTACGCAACGGATGTTGTTGTGGGGCGATCCCGAAACGGCCCGGGCCTACGGGCGGGTTTCAAGTTTTTGCGGCAGCAACGGCATCGAACTGCTCGAACCGCTTTATTTCAAGGGCCGCAAAGGCTCCGGCCTGCCCGGCGGACGCGACGCTTATGCCGACGCTTCGTTAAAACCCGCCGGCGTTGATTACGAAAAATACGATTGCACCTACCGCGTCTGGGGCCGGAGTTTTTACAATCCGGAAACCGACCCGGACGGCTGGCAACGTTTGCTGCGTCATCAGTTTGGCCAAGGTGCGGAACCGGCCGGAGGCGCGCTGGCATCGGCTAGCCGGATTCTTCCGCTGGTGACCACGGCCCATTGTCCCTCCGCCGCCAACAACATTTACTGGCCGGAGATGTACACCAACATCCCGATAGTGGACGCAAGCCGGCCACATCCCTACAGCGACACGCCCAGCCCGCGCCGCTCCGGCACGGTCAGCCCGCTGGACCCGGAATTTTTCCTGACCGTTGACGAATTCGCCGAGGAACTGCTCACGGGTGAAGCCAGCGGAAAATATTCGCCGGCCCGAGTGGCATGGCAATTGGACGAAGCGGCCCGGCAGGCGACAGCTCAACTGCACGAAGCGAAATCAAAAGCGCGCGATGCCCGCAACGCCGAATTTCGGCGGCTGGAACTGGACGTTATCATTCAAGCCGGGCTGGGCCGGTTCTTTGCATCGAAATTCCGGGCCGGTGTGCTCTACGCCATTTATGAACGGACCGGTCATCGACCGGCCCTCGTGGCGGCCGTCAAGGCACAACGCGTCGCGCGCAAGGCGTGGGCGGATTTGGCCGAACAGGCGAAGGCCTCGTACGTCCCCAATATCACGTACGGCTACGACTACTTCCAACGCGGCCATTGGCTGGACCGGCTGCCCGCGATGGACGACGACATCGCCGACATGGAAAAACTCCTGCAAAACGCACGTGACTCCGTCATTCACGATCGGCAGCCGCTGAAAATTGACGTGAAGACAATCAAGCGCGCCATGCGCGCGGTCCTTACAAAATTGAGGTCTGACGAAAATCCGCCGCTTGCCATTCTTCACGAACCGTCACTTTCATTTCAGCGTCGTGAACCATTGCCGATTGTCGCCCAAGTGCCAAGCGTCAACCACCCGGCCGGGATTTCCGGTCTGCACCTGCATTACCGGCACGTCAATCAAGGGGAGGTTTGGCGGGTAGTGGAGATGGAACGCGCGGGAAACGAGTATCGAGTGGTCATCGCGGCGGATTACACCGATTCACCGTTTTCGTTGCAGTATTACTTCCAAATCCGAAACGATTCTGGCAAGGCCTGGTTGCAGCCCGGCTTGAAACCCGGCTGGCACGGCCAACCTTATTATTTCGTCCGCCAACGGGCTTGAAATGAGCAGCCACGATTTATCGCGCAGGCAGTTCCTGAAAACCGCGGCACTGGGCGGGGCCGCCATCACCTTCGCTCAGTTCAAGCCATCCTCGCTCTGGGCCGGCGAAATGCCGACTCCGGCAGGGGCGCTGGCTCCGAATTGGGTGGATAAACCAATGCGTTGGGCGCAACTCACGCTGGTGGAAGACGACCCCGGCAAATTTGACCTCGCCTTCTGGCTGGATTACTACAAACGCACAGATTGCGAAGGCGTATGCCTGAGCGCCGGCGGATGCGTGGCCTATTACCCGACCCAAATCCCATTTCATCATCGCAGCGCTTGGCTGGACAACCGCGACTGGTTCGGCGATTTGGCCACAGGTTGCCGCAAACTCGGCATGGTCGTGCTCGCGCGCGTTGACCCGCATGCCACCTACGACGACGTCCAGGCCACCCACCCGGACTGGATCGCCGTGAGCGCGGACGGCAAACCGCGCCGGCATTGGGCGTCGCCGGAAATGTGGGTGACCTGCGGCCTCGGCCCCTACAACTTCGAGTTCATCACCTCAGTAAACCGTGAAATCATGTCACATTACCATGTGGACGGCATTTTCATGAACCGTTGGGACGGCTCCGGGATGTGTTATTGCGAACATTGCGCGGCAAATTTCAAGGCGGCCACCGGTCACGAACTGCCGCACACGGACGACCGGCAAGACCCGGTGTACCACGCTTATCTGAACTGGCGCCAGCAAAGGCTTTTTGACCTTTGGCGCTTGTGGGACAACGAAGTGAGGAAAATCAATCCCGACTCGTGCGTCATTCCGAACATTGGCGGCGGCGCGTTCAACACGCTCGACATCAAAAATTATGGCGCTGCGGCGCCCATGCTCGTGGCGGATTATCAGGCGCGCCACGGCGTCATGCCGCCCTGGGCCAACGGAAAACGGGTGAAGGAATTCCGCGCGGTGACGGGCCACAAACCGGTTGCCGGCATGTTCGGCGTCGGTTTGGAAGAAGACTATCGTTGGAAGGACAGCGTGCAAAGCGACGCCGAAATACGCATCTGGGCGCTGGACGGCATCGCTAACGGCGCGCGGCCGTGGTTTGGAAAATTCAGCGGTGCGCTTCACGACCGGCGCTGGCTCGGGGTCGTCGAGGACCTTTATCGCTGGCACCGCGGCGCGGAACGTTACCTGCGCCATCCCGTCGAGGCGGGACCGCTCGCGCGCGTGGCACTGGTTTACTCCCCGCAAACCGCCTGGTTTTATACCGACCGGCCCGGCACAAAGCTCGAAGATTTTACGCTCGGCTGGTATCAGGCGCTGGTCGAATCGCGGATTCCATTTGAAATGGTCCACGACCGGCTGCTCGACACCGCGCAGTTGGCCCGGTTCAAAACGTTGATCCTGCCCAACACCGCCGCGCTCAACGACGCGCAATGTGACCAGCTTCGCGCGTTTGTGAAAAACGGCGGCAGCCTCATTGCCACGTTCGAAACGAGTCTTTGCGACGAATGGGGCGTGCGCCGGAACGATTTCGGCCTCGGTGACCTGTTCGGCGCGAGCTGGAACGGCGGAGTCGAAGGGCCGATGCGCAATTCGTATCTCCGGCTTGAACACGGTGCCGGCCATGACCAACCGCTGTTGCGCGGATTGGAGGACGCCCCGCGGATCATTAACGGGGTGTGGCGGCTGGAGGTTGAGCCGCACGAACCGTTTACAAACACGCCG
>Ga0116112_1000642_pt1 | contig 26427 bp, 16 predicted proteins | sample June2015DPH_8_15_FD_89721 | JGI IMG/M metagenome (GOLD analysis project Ga0116112, IMG submission 89721) | Peatland microbial communities from SPRUCE experiment site at the Marcell Experimental Forest, Minnesota, USA - June2015DPH_8_150 | ecosystem: Environmental > Terrestrial > Soil > Wetlands... | reverse complement strand
TGAGCGGCGCGTCTTGCCGCATCAGCAACGCTACGCGATCTCCCGGCGTGCCACCACCGCCCCTCAGCGCGTGCGCGAGCCGGTTGGCGGCGCCGTTCAACTCCGCGTAAGTCGGTTGCCATTCCCCAGCGCCGATGGCTGGGCGTGACGGATGCCGCGCCACGATTTGCGCGAAACGTTCGGGAATGGTTTGCTCCACGCTGCCCCAGCCTTCATCGGCCACGGCGCCGTTGATTTCGCTGAAGGAACCATTTCTGCCCGCGGGCAAGTCCAAGTGAGTCGGCAGCGAAACCGTCAAAAGGCGATCCAAGCCGACGAATTCAAACAGCACCCGCGCCGGGTCCAAGGGTTTAACTTGGCCCGCGAAGCGGCTGCGACCGACCGCAAAACCATCCGGCGCGGTGGTTTCGAAGTGGACCTCCTCAAACCTTGTCTGCCGGAAAAGCTCCCTAATCACCGGAACCTGTTCGCGGCCCTTGTGCATTACCAGGTGCCGGTTCCAAATGGTCCAGCCGCCCGTCCGGCAGAACATAGGCAGGCTTTCAATCAAACCGGGAATGTCTTCGTGGCGCAAATGGCCGAGAAAACCGGAAAGCAAAACGAGGTCGGCTGGCACCGCGCCGGCATAATTGCCAGCCAGAGAGGCGTCGGCTTCAAGGAATTGTAATTGCCGCCCGAAACCGGCTTGTTCCGCCGCTGCTTTGCCCCGCGCGATGGATTCCGCGTGGTTGTCCAGAAGCAAAGCGGTGACATCATTCCGTCTCGGGTGATTTTGCGCCGCGCCGATCAGGTCGCGCCCGTCGCCCGCACAAATGCTGACGATCCGGACCGGTCCGGGCGGACATTCATTGAGTGCCGCAACGATCTGCTCCTGGACGATCCGCAGCCGCGCCTGCAGGCTCGGAAAACTGTCGTATCGTCTATACCACTCGTTCCAATCCATACAATTTTACGCCCTTACAACTGCAAGTCGCCCGCGCCGTAAACCGCCTGCATCCGCGTGTAAAACAGCCGGTCACCCTCGCCGTGTTCCGGCGGGCCGATCCCCGACGACTTCCAGCCGCCGAAGGGAAGCGACACATCAACCCCGGCGGTGGCGGAATTCAATTTGAGTATTCCAGCCCGGGCTTCGGCGAGAAATGTTTGCTGAAGTCCCGATGGACGGCTGAACAGCGCGGCCACCAGGCCGTGGCGGACGCCATTGCACAAATTCAAGGCGTGCTCGAAATCGCCGGCGCGCTGCACCACCAGCAGCGGACTCATCGTCTCTTCCTGGACCAGCAAATGTTCCGGGCGGTCGCAGCCGACAATTGCCGGTTGCGCGTAAGCTCCGGCTGCCACCCACGGTTCCCGGGCGCGCTTTTCGAACAGAAATTCAACCCGGTGCGCCGCGCTGGAATTTTTTGAAGCGCGCATCAACGCAGCGTGTTCGTCGCGTTTGCCTACGTGGATCACCGGGCCGATGTCCGTGGTTTTTTCCAGCGGGTCGCCCCAGACCAGTTTTTCGGCGGCAATTTTCAGCTCGCGCAAAAAGGTTTCAAACTGCGCGGCGCTCACAATCGCCCGGCGATTGGCGGTGCAACGTTGACCGGCAAAGCCAAACGCCCCCCACGCGATTTGCGCGGCGGCGTGCGGCAAATCGGCGTCATCCCAGACAATCGCGGCATTGTTGCCGCTCAATTCCGCCTGCAACGGCACGAGGCGGCGGGCGCAAATTTCCTGGATTGCGTAGCCGCCTGAGGCCGAACCCGTGAAGGTTACGGCGTCAACCCGTTCGTCGGCCGCGAGCCGTTGCGCCGTCGTGTGGTCACCGGTCAACAGGCGAACCGCGTCGGCGGGCACCCCAGCTTGATGCAGTACCTTCAGGATGGTTTGGGAAATTTGGGTGGCCGCTGGAGCGGGTTTCCAAACAACGGTGTTGCCGTAAACCAGGGCAGGCGCAATTTTCCCGACGGGGATCGCCACCGGGTTGTTCCACGGCGAAATGATAGCGATGACGCCCGGCGGTTGATGACGCACAATTCCGGCGGCTTTGCGCCTTTGAAAGGCAAACGTGGCGGCGTGGCGAACCACGTCGCGGATGTTTCCAGTTGCACGATGGACTTCTTCGAGTCCGTGTGAAAGTGGTTTCCCGATTTCGAGCGCCATTTGCCGCGCCAAATCCGGCGCGGCGGCATCCAATTGTTCCGCAATTTTTTCGAGTAATTGTTGACGTGATAATGGCAGGCTTTGCTGCCAATTTGTCCACGCGCCTTTTGCGGCGGCCGCCGCCGCTGCGATTTCATCCGTGCTGGCGATCGGCACTTCAAATAAGATTTTCCCCGTTTCACGCGGCGAGTGGTGAACCAGTTTTGAGAACGCATTCCCGTCCAGTCGCGACAGCACCGTGCTCACCGGTTTAAATTGAACGCAGCGGTCGGCAAGCCAGCGGCGGACGACGGCGGCGTGGATTGGGTCGTTGCTGCCGACAGCATCTTCGGCAATGAAAACCTCCAGGCCGCGTTCAAGACATTCGGCGGCGGCGGTGCGGACACAGGTGTGCAGATGAATGCCCGCGAGGATCACTGTGTCACAATTCAGCCGTTGCAGCGTGGCGTCAAGTGTTGCGTCGGCAAACGCGTTGAAGCCGGTTTTATGAATGATGATTTCATCCGGTTGCGGTCGCAGGGGAGCGGGAGATTGGTGACCGATTGTACCGGCGACGCAGAGCCAGCGATTCGTCCGTTTCCAGTGTGGCAGCCGCCGGTCCTGGTCGCGGCGGATGGTGGTCCAGACATGGATGACCGGTATGCGGTGTTGGCGGCAACTGTCGAGTAACACCACCGCCCGGGCGACCACGGCGTCGGCCGACGGCTGGAGGTCAGGTGTCGTCAGGTAGTCGCCCTGCAGATCAACAAGCAGCAGTGCCGGCTTCATGCAAGCTGCGGGGACTCTACCGAACGAAAAACCTGTTCCGCAACCTTTTCAGCCATGGCTTTCGTGCCCAGAATCCGGCAGCCCGGCTCGGCCAAATCGGCGGTGCGCCAACCCGCGCGCCAGACTTCGGCGAGGGATTTTTCGACGAGCGCGGCGGCTTCGTCCAAGCCGAAGCTCTCGCGCAGCAGCATTGCCAGCGAAAGGATTTGTCCGGCGGGATTGGCAGTGTCGGTGCCGGCCAAATCGTGCGCGCAGCCGTGGTTGGTTTGATAGACCCCGTGACCGTGTGCGTCGAAATTGCCGGAGAAAGTCACGCCGCGCGAAGAAACCAAAACCCCCGCAACGTCGGCCAGGATGTCGCCGAAAAGATTGGGGGCGGCAATTACGTCGAAGTGCGTCGGGTTTTGGATCAATTCGTAGGCGGCGAGGTCAACGTTCATGAATGCCGCCTCAACCCCGTGCCGGTGTGCCACCGCCCCGCCGACATCGCGCCAGAGCGCGGTGATGGTGGGGATGCCGCCTTCTTTGACGATGATATGCAATTTGCCCCGGCGGGCGGCCGCGGCGCGCGCGGCGACTTCGACGAGCCGATGGACTTCCGCTTCGCTGTAACTGAACGAATGTTCCGCAAACCGCCCCTTGTCGGTGGCGCGGTCGCCCCACTGGCCCTGGTAAACGCCGCCGGTATTGTCCCGCAAGATCAGCAGGTCCACGTCTTTCAGGAATCGTGGGGCGATCCTGCCGGCGTGCGCCAGTTCCGGCACCGGCTGCACGGGAACAAATTTGCAGAACAAATCGAATCGCCGCCGCAAATCATAGACGTAACGGCCGCCGCCGGGGCCGTTAAGGATGGCGCCGCCGAGTTGGAAAATGTCCGCGCAAAACTCCATGGTGTCCTCGGGCAGCCATTTGCCGCAGGACGCCACGGCTTCTTCACCAATCAACCCGCCCTGCCGCACTTCAAACTTGAGATCCATTGCCTGCTCGACCGCTTTCAAAACGCGCAAGGTGGCGCTGATAATCTGCGGTCCAATGCCGGTTCCTGCCAGGATGCCAATTAGCCGTCTCGCGGGGAAATGGATGGGCGGCAGCCCGAGGTTGTTCCCGGGCAAATAGCTTGCCAGCCTGACCGGTCTGACCTTTTCAGGTCTGGGGCTGTTTGCTTGCGTCGTCATGGTTGGTTCTTGTTTCTTGCCATTCTCCGAGCGGGGATGGCAGTAATTCCGAACCGATTCCGCGCTTCTGATTCAGTTCGATCACGCCAGTCCTTGGAGGCTATTTTACTTTATGGCAATTATGTGACAATCCAAAAGAGGCCGGGCTGCCTCCGCTCGCCGTGAGGTGTGAATTCTGCGATAGCCACCACCCCATCCGGTGGAGTTCGCGTGTTGGTGTAACCGGGTTGGTGCAAAGCGGCCCAGGGTAAAGGGCTGTGAGGCAGACGCCTTTTTGCCGGCTCAACCGGTTAGCTCCCTCGCAGTTGCCTTGGCGCCAACAATGCCGGTTTCCGTTCGCAGGCAAATCCCACTTTGGCAACCGCAAGCGGGGTGGCAAAAATGTGCGATAAAGTGCGTTACACATAAAAAAATGGTATGGATGTTGCGGGAAAAGGCATCAACTCGACCACATAATGGATGGCCATTTGATTCCAAACGAACAGCAGCTTCGCACGGCAAAAATTCTCATCGTTGACGATGAGGCGGCGGACATTCGCATGCTCGAATGGGCACTGCAAAAAGCCCAATATCCGAACTTCCGCAGTCTGGCCGATCCGACCTTGACGCAAAAGGAATTCGAGCAGTTCCAACCCGACCTGGTGTTGCTGGATTTGCACATGCCCCAACTGGATGGGTTTGCCGTTTTGGCGCAACTCCGGAAGTCTATGTCCGCCGACGAATTTCTGCCGGTGCTGGTGATCACGGGAGACAACACGACCGAGACGCGCAACCGGGCCCTGGCGGCCGGGGCCAACGATTTTCTGGGCAAGCCCATTGATTACACCGAGGTCATGCCGCGGATACGAAATCTGTTGCAGACCCGATTCCTCCATGAGCGAGCGCAGGAAATGGAGGCTCGACTGAAAGCGCAAGCCGCCAAGGAAACAGGCGCTTGAACCCGATCCGGTCAAAAATACCAGGTGGATGACCGTATCCCGAGTGAACAATGGAAACGATCCCAACAGCAGAACTTGACCGGTTGCTGGCGGAGATGATCCAAAGCGCCGAGGGCATTTCGGATTTGCTGTTCGTGGCCGGCAAGCCGCCGCAGGTGGAAGTGCACGGCAAACTCAAGCCCTTTGTACTCGAACCGCCGGAGTCGGTCCTCACCAGCAAACGCATCGAGGGTCTGGCCGGGGCCATCATCCATAACAGCCCACGGCTGGTTCAGGACTTAACGGCCCACGGCTCGTGCGATTGCAGCTATGCCCTTCAGAATTTTTGCCGGTTCCGGGTCAACATCTACCGCCAGAACGGGAATTACGCGATGGTCATGCGCCGGCTCCAATCGCAAATCCCGTCCATCGAAAGCCTCCGGCTGCCGCCGGTGTTCCGGGAAGTCATCAAGGAAAAGAACGGCCTGATATTCATGACCGGGGCCACTGGCAGCGGCAAGACCACTACGCTGGCGGCCATGATGAATGAAATCAATCAGACCAGCGACGTCCATATCGTCACACTGGAAGACCCGATTGAATTTCTGCACCCGCATCTCAAGGCCACGTTCAGCCAGCGTGAATTGGGGCGCGACTTCTTCACCTTTCCCGATGGCATGCGCGCGGCCCTGCGGCAGGCGCCCAAGATTATTCTGGTCGGCGAAGTTCGCGACCGCGAGACGATGGAGATTGCGCTCACAGCCGGGGAAACCGGCCACGTGGTTTACAGCACCCTGCACACCATCAGCGCCGGACAGACCATCCATCGCATTTTAGGTATGTTCCGCAAGGACGAGGAACACCAGGTCCGTCAGCGACTGGTCGAAACCCTGCGCTACATTATCAGCCAGCGTTTGGTCCCCCAGAAAAGCGGCGCGCGATTACTGGTCACCGAATTGATGGGCAGCAATCTGCGCACCCGCGAAACCATCGAGTTGGGGGAAACCGAAACCCGCCGGTTTTCGGACATCATCGAGGCCGGGCACGCGTATGACTGGCACAGCTTCGAGCAATCGCTGATCAAGGCGTATGAAGAGGATTTAATCACCGAGGAAACCGCGATGCTCTACTGCGTCAATAAATCGCAAATGCGGCAGCGTGTTGACCAGGCCAACAAACGCCGGGCCACCACACCCGCGCCCTCCACGCTGAAAATGAAGGCGGAAGCGCAGCCCCCCAAGGCTTCGCCTCTGCCCAAACGACCACCTTCGCCGGTAGAGGCGAAAGCCTCGGAGTGACCGCCCCGGCGGCGGATTCAACCAGGATTGCATTCTGCTCGACCCGGCCGCGTTGAGCCGTTACCTTGCCGTTCGTCTCACTACGAGGTGAATTATGGATGAATTGTTGAAAATTTTGCAGGCCAACGCGACCGAGTCGCGGGAAAACATTGCGAAGATGCTGAACCTGTCCGTCGCGGAAGTGAACCAGCGCATCGCCGATTACGAAAAGCGCGGCGTCATTCGCGGTTACCAGGCCATCCTGAATGAGGACCAGCTCAATCTCGACACGGTCACGGCTGTGATCGAGGTCAAGGTCACGCCGCAACGCGAAGGCGGGTTCAACACCATCGCCGCGCGCATCAGCCGTTTTCCGGAAGTGCGCTCGGCGTATCTCATGAGCGGCACCTACGACCTGCTGCTGTTCGTTGAAGGCCGCAATTTGCGCGAGGTGGCGGCGTTCGTCAGCGAACGGCTTGCGCCGCTCGAAGGCGTGCTGTCCACGTCCACCCATTTCATGCTCAAAACCTACAAACGCCTCGGCGTGTTGATGCAACAGGAAACCTCCGATGAACGGCTCTCCATCGCTCCGTAACCGTGTCAACGCCACCGTGCGTGACATCCCGCGCTCGGGCATCCGCGACTTCTTCGACATCGTCAGCACGATGAAGGACGTGATCAGTCTGGGCATCGGCGAGCCGGACTTTGACACGCCCTGGCACGTGCGGGAATCCACCGTGTTCGCCCTCGAACGCGGCGTGACGCATTACACCAGCAACTTCGGTTATCTCGAACTCCGCCAGGCGCTGGCCAAATACGTCGGCAAAAAATTCGGCGCGGAATATAATCCCGGGAACGAAATCCTCATCACTGTCGGCGTCAGCGAGGCGCTCGACCTCGCCTTGCGCGCGCTGGTTTCTCCCGGTGACGAAGTGCTCTACCACGAGCCGTGTTACGTGTCGTATCGCGCCACCGTTCTGTTCGCGCATGGCGTGCCGGTGGCCGTCGAGACTAAAGCGGAGAACGGATTCCGGCTCACGCGCGCAATGCTGGAGGCGAAAGTCACGCCCAAGACGAGGGTGTTGATGCTGAATTTTCCGAACAATCCGACCGGCGCGGTCATGGGCCGGCAGGATTTGGAAGACATCGCCGCGTTCGCCCGCGAGCGCGACCTCATTGTTGTCACCGACGAAATTTACGGCGAGCTGACCTACGATTCGCCGCACACGAGCATCGTGAGCCTGCCGGGGATGCGCGACCGCACGATTTTCCTGCACGGTTTTTCGAAGGCATGGGCGATGACCGGTTACCGTCTCGGCTACGCCTGCGGTCCCGCGGAGCTGATCGAGGCGATGATGAAGATTCATCAATACACGATGCTCTGCGCCTCGTCCATGGGACAAAAGGCCGCGATTGAAGCGCTCGCCCGGCCGGAAGCGGACATCGGCGAGATGGTGGACGAATACCGTCGCCGCCGGAATTTCATCGCTGCGGCATTCGCCGACATGGGCATCGAATGCCACCGTCCGCTGGGCGCATTCTACGCGTTTCCCAGTGTGGCAAAGTTTGGGCTGAAATCGAAGGACTTCGCCATGAAATTTCTGCACGAGGAAAAAGTGGCGGCGGTGCCGGGCACGGCGTTTGGCGACTGTGGCGAAGGCTTCATCCGTTGCGCCTACGCGACCAACATGGACAATCTCAAAGAAGCAATGAACCGGCTCAAACGGTTTATCGCGAAACTTTGAATGGTGTTGCCGGTTGTCAACGGTTAAGACAGAGTTGGACCGCAAAGGTTCTGCTAACTGTGCTTAAATGAAAAAATTGAATTTTTTTGTTGCGTTTTATCCAGCCATAATATATCTAGCCTAAAAATGGCTAGACAACGAAAGGCTACTTACAGAGTCCCATCGCCGACTTTCGGTAAATGGCTTCGAACGATGCGTGGGGCGAAAGGAGTCCCTTTGCGTGTCGTCGCCGCTGCCGCAGAAATGGATCAGGCACATTTAAGCAAAGTAGAATTAGGTCAACGGTTGCCAACGGCAGAACAGACCACCGCGTTGGGACGATTCTTTGGGGTGAACCAGGAAGAGATGGAAGCCAGACGCATTGCAGAGAAATTCCGCTCGGAACACGCGGAAAATCCGGCTGCTGCTAAGGCGCTACAAATCCTTAATGATGCATCCATCTTCTCTCACAAAGAGTGAACGGCCTATGAACAAGCACCAATCAATTCTTGCCGAAAGAAAACTCAATCTGGCGCGGAACACCAAAGAATTGCCTAACGGGAGTGACCATTGTGCTAGGAACACAGGCGGTAAAACACATCAGAAAAAACGGAAGTATGTATCCTTGTTCTCTGGAGCTATGGGACTCGACATCGGGTTGGAAAGAGCTGGCTTTGAGTGCGTTGTTTGCAACGAAATCGACCCTCTTGCCATTGAAACCATTCGTTTGAACAAGCCTAAACTCCCCGTGATTGCGACTGCGGTGGAAAATGTATCGCACAAAATATTAAGTGAGGCAGCAGGTTTTGATGTCAGGGGACTAGACCTGCTTGTTGGAGGGCCACCATGCCAAGCATTTAGTGTTTTCGGACAGCGTCGTGGTTTACGCGATGGGCGTGGCAGACTCATTTTTGAGTTCCAACGCTTGGTTAAAGAGGTAAGGCCAAAAACGTTTTTGATGGAAAATGTTCGGGGGCTTCACTCGATGCCATTGGTCACAAAAGATGCTCGACTAGAAAACGCTGATATACCACCTGAGCACGAAAAGGCCGGTTCGTTACTCCAAGAGCTTGTCCATAGCTTTCAAGAAATTGGCTACCGCGTTGATTGCTACTTGGTCAATTCAGCCAACTACGGCGCGCCTCAAATTCGTGAAAGATTGCTCTGCATCGGCAATCTCTACAACCTAGATGTGAACTTTCCACCTCCGCAGTTTAGTAATCGGCCTTCAGATCGTCTTCCGCCATTCCGCACATTGCGTGACGCCATAGGAAACGGCTTCGTAGATCCGGATTCCTCAATGATGAATTTCAGCCCCAGAAAGTTGAAGTATCTATCGATGGTTCCTCCCGGGGGCAACTGGCGCAGCTTGCCGGTGGAAATCCAAAAGGAATCGATGGGCAAAAGTTGGTATTTGAAAGGTGGCCGAAGCGCATATTGGAGGAAGCTTTCGTTCGACTTTCCCTGCCCAACTGTTGTAACGATGCCGAACCATGCTGGTACGAGCATGTGTCACCCCACTGAACTTCGAGCATTGACGGTGGGAGAAATGGCAGCAGTTCAAGAATTCCCACCGGACTGGAAATTTTCAGGCACGCCGACGGACAAGTGTCGCCAGATTGGCAATGCTGTGCCGCCCCGTCTCGGATGTGTAGCGGGAGAAGCGCTAAAGGTTTTGTTGGGGAAAATAGATTCTACAGCGTCGCTGGCTTACACAAAACCATCACCAAGCAGGACAGTTCATCTTCGACCACACGTGCGGACACGAAGCTACTTCAAAGATGGAGAGGCGAAACACGGGAACATCAGCTATTACGATACGGAGGAGAAGCGGGACAGCCAATTGTTCCTTACGATTCGAGAGCGAGCAGCTAGCCGTTGATCTTCCGAATGATTCCAGCCCAGTCGATTGATTTATCTGCTCGCACAAACGACTGGTACTGTTTGCTGAACTCCTGACGAAATGAAATGATTAAACCTGTCAGAGATCCCGTAGTATTCGCGGCCCTCTCAAAACCCCGGAGAATTCCTTCGAGAACCCATTCTTGCGTTTGCGTCTCTCCGTCGTTCAGCCAAGTCCAGAATTCCCTGCCTGCATAAACATGCACATCCTTTGTGATGTTCTTAACATCATGTTTCGCGCCGCGATTGATTCCGCGGAGGATGTCGTACTTATCTGTCAGTGTTGCTTTTGTGCCGTAAAATACCCCTACAGCAATTTCTTCAAAGTTAAAACCGCCTAATGCCTTCGTATTCCTCAGGCGCAAAAGTTTTGTGAACGCTTTATTCAATTGAACCGCCATTGTGAGTTGTATCGTCCAGCGTCCCGCTTTCAAAGAAAGGAGTTTCACCGATTTGCCACCTCGCCCACCGACAATGTGGTCAATCTCATCGAAGATCGACATTGAAAGAGGACGATTCTTTCGGGCTGCCTTGTCCAGTTTCGTCGTCCCGAACACCTTTGGGAGTATCTTTTCGTCCATGAGCTTGCCAAAACCAGTCGCGTAGCCGGTCGAGAGGTGGGCTGCGACAAGAAACTCAGCCAGTTCGTCGAAGTTTCTGAATTTGTGGATGCCGAAAATAAGTGGAAGCAGGAATGGATTAACGGCCATCGTTTCATGGCGTAACTCTACGAGCTTTTTTTGGCGTTCGCCGATCCACCATACGACCTCGTCTGAAACGTGAGCAACGATTTGGGCTTTCTGCATTTAAAATCTTTCAGTACTACCAACATTTAGCAGGCTGAAACAGTTTGCCTATCTTGGGGGCTGCCGCCAAGACAGAATTGATTTTCTCTGCTTCTGCTGAGACGCTGAAGTCGTGGAGCGAATCCTCCGACATAAGTTGCCGAATGGCCGGTTCGTTGGCGTCACGGCAAAACGTTCCCGTCACATGGCTGCAGTCAAAGGACGCGGCAATAAGACTACTGAACGCAAACTGCGATTTGCTTTGGTAGGGGCTGGAATTTGCGGCTGGGAAATTGCACCGAAAGACGTTTTGGGTCATCCAGATTTCTATTTTCGTAGAGATCGTATCGCGATATTTGTAGATGGTTGCTTTTGGCACGGTTGCCCGCGGTGCGGGCATATACCCCGAAACAACCGCAGATTCTGGCAGGCCAAAATTCAACGCAATCGCCTTCGAGATCGAAGAACGGCCGCGGAACTCAAACGAACTGGCGTTCGCGTCTTGCGGCTGTGGGAGCACGAACTGTGTTTGAACACCAACCGTTGCATGTATCGCATTATTCATTTGCTCAATGTCTAACGAGATTAACTCAATCTCGGCTTTTCCCACTTCATGCCGTGCGCTTCGGCGACGGCTGCGAGAAAGCTGATTCGGTGATTTCCGGCCGCGACTGCGTGCGATTGACCAGCGCCAACATCGTCACGGACGCGGCGGCCTGACGCTCGGCCTCCTCAATTTTCGCGAATTCGCCCAGCACTTCCGCGCGCGCCGGTTCGTCGCGCATCGGCAGCTCCTGTCCGGCGCCCGTGCGCACGGCATGGAGAATCTGGTAGGCGTTGATGGATTCAAGCGGTCGCGCGGGCGCGTAAGCGGCCTCGGGGCCGCCCACTTCGGTGACAAGCCGCGCGGCCAGCAGCGTCTGCAAAATCTGTTGCGCAAGTCTGGTCGGAATGCCCAGTTCGGTGGAAATTTCCTGGATGGTGACCGGCGGCAGGCCATGTTGGAACCGTTGCCCGATGCCCGTCATCAGCCGCAACGCGACGAATTCCCGTCCCCGCTGGTTGACATTCTCCGCAAGTTTGTCCTGCAGATACGCCGCACGATTTTGGAACGCGTAGGCGACCTGTGCGCCGAAGAGCAGAATCAGCCAGGAAAAATAAAGCCCGATCATGAACACCGGGATGAGGCCGAGGCTGCCGTAAATCTTGCTGTTGGAAACGACGCGGGAAACGTAAAGGAAGCCGAAGACGTTGTTCAAATGCCATAACGACCCGCCCACGACCCCGCCGACGAACGCCGCGGCGAAACGGACCCGGGTGTTCGGCACGAGCTGATAAACCAGCGTGAAAGTCAGCCACAAAACCGCGAGTGGCAGAAGCTGGAAAATCAGGTCGCCAATGAACGGCATTTGGGCAACGAGATTTCTGGTGGTTTGCAGATGCGAGCCGCCGGTCAACCCCAGCGCCGCGACAATGGCGAGCGGACCCAGCGTGATGGTCGTCCAATAAAGCACGACCCGGAGCAGCCAATTCCGTCCGCGGGTCACGCCCCAGATGTCGTTGAACGTGTCTTCGATGTTCGCGAGCATCTGAATGGCCACATAGACCAGCAACAACATGCCGATCACGCCGAGGGTGCCGCTGCGGGTGTTCTGGATGAATTTATGAATATATTGGGCAGCTTCCTTTTGTGCGACGGCCACCCGTGTGTCGCCACCGGAATCGCCCGCGCCGGCCGCGACAACATTGGTTTCTGCGACGTCATTGGCCGGCGTCAATGCCACCGACATGCCGGGGCTGAGGTTCAGTAAAACCTTCTGCTCGTTGGTGCTGAGTGTTGCGGGCGGCATGACGTTGGAGACCAATTTGTCAATCGCCCGGTAGATTTTTTCCTCGCCTTCGTTTTTGAGCAGGCTGCTGGTGACGCTGATGGCCACCGCGAGCAACGGGATGAGCGCCAGCAGCGTCGTGTAGGACAACGCCGCCGCGCGGACGGGACAGCGGTTGCGCACGAAACTCCTGATGACCAGCGCCCCAAAGTGCGCGAACCGCTCGAGCCGGCTCAATTCGCTTTCCGCGCCGGAGTAAACGCCGGTCACAATTTTAATGAGACGTGAGAACGGCTTTATTGCCATGATGCTGTGCCACGCTAACAAACCCATTTGCCAAGTCAATCGGCGGTGATGTCCCCCTTAATCTTGTTCTCTTAACCATAATCTCTGTGAGACGGATTATGATTATGATGACGATTAAGATTAAGATTTTGTTGGGGAATCCGCTTTATCGCTGCGGCAAAACCGGCATAATGGCGGGAGGCGTCCGTAGCTCAATTGGATAGAGCTTCTGACTTCGGATCAGAAGGTTGCAGGTTCAAGTCCTGCCGGACGCGCCATTCAAAATCTCCAATAAAATCAACCATTTTATCGCGCATCCTCCGATTGATTTCCGCACTGAAATATTTTGTCTGTCCCCTTTTTGGGCTTCTGAAGCGTCGGGATCGGCGGTGAGGGTAAAAACCTACACCCAGCCAATCAAAGCGCGTCCTGCGAGGCCGCGCGACGCGGGGCGGGGCATCGGCGCGTGTCGGTATCGTGGCCGCGACTCGTCGGCGCAGTTGAACTTTGGCCCGGCGATGGTGCCGGTGCCACAGGTGGTGGCCGGGTGAAGGGCAAGGACTCTTTTTTTCACGGCGACCCGTCACCGCCACACCACCCCGCCACCCCGCGCCGCACCTGCGCCGGAGTCCCCCGCTGGGATGCTCGTGAGGGCGCTCCACGCGTGCGACCTTGACCACATAATCGAGTGGGCTATTCTTCGCGCTCAATGAAAATGGCGGCAAGCAGACCTGCGGTCGCGATCGCGGTGGCGGTGTTCCTCGTTGCCTTAGCCTTTGCGATCTACACCCAACACGTCTGGGAGGACTATTGGATCACGTTCCGCTGCAGCCAGAACCTGGCAACCGGTCACGGCCTCGTTTTCACTCCCGGCGAGCGGCTGCACACGTTCACCTCGCCGCTGGGGGTTTTGTTGCCGGCGGGATTCAGTTGGCTTACGGGCAATCAATCCGACGAATTGGCGTTGTGGCTGTTTCGGCTGACGAGCATTGCGGCGTTTTCCGCCGGCCTGGTTTTGCTTTTTCATGTGCTGCAAAGACTGCAGCAGCACCGCTTGGCCACCGGGCTGACCCTGGCACTCCTTGGGCTGGACGCAAAGCTGGTGGACTTCAGCATCAACGGCATGGAAACAGGACTGCTGTTTTTCTTCCTGGCACTGGCGATTCAGGGTCTGGTGGTGCCCGGTCCGTGCCAGATATTACGCATTGGCGCCGGCTGGGCGGGCTTGATGTGGACGCGCCCGGACAGTTTCGTGTATATCGCCGCGATGGGGATCGGCGCCCTGCTTTTTTCGCCCAACCGGACGGCCGGACAATCACGAAAGGACTTGTGGAAAATTCTTTTGGCGGCCTGCCTGGTTTGCACCGTTCTCTATCTGCCCTGGTTCCTGTGGGCGTGGAGCTACTACGGGTCGCCGGTGCCGCATCCCGTCGTGGCCAAGGGAACGAATATGCCGCCGTTTTCCCTTGGCGCGCAATTGTTCGATCTGCTTGTGTTCCCGGGGACATTGTTGAACAACGAGACTAACCTGCGCTGGATATTCACACCGGTCTACGTGCGGTTCGGCGGATGGCCTGGATTCATTTCCCCGCTCTGCACGGCGCTGGGGATTGTGGCCGCCCTGGCCTGGCCATTCCCGCCGTTGCGTCCCCAAACGCGCCTGTTTTCGCTGGTCTTTTTTCTAGGAAACTTTTTTTTGACGTCCGTATTGATAAATCCGTTCCCGTGGTATTTTCCAACTGTCGCGGTATTTGGTTATCTGACCATCGGATTGCTGTTCGACCAGGCGCTCGGTCTGGCCGGCCGGGCGCGCGATTGGTCCCGCCTTCTGCGAGGCGCGCTCTGCGTGCTGGCGCTTCTGCTGATGGCGGGTCAGTTGTTCATCACGTTGTGCGTGGCGCGTCAAATGCGGGTGCAACAGCAACTGATCGAGAATGGCCTGCGCCGGCAGATCGGTCTCTGGCTGCGTGCCCACGCGCGAACGCCGCACGACACCGTGATGGTCGAACCGCTGGGTTACATCGGCTATTTTTCCGGATTGAAAATGCTCGATTATCCCGGCCTGGCCTCGAAAGAAATGGTCGAGGCCCGCAAGCGGCTTGGCCCTTACAGGGAAAATCAAGTCTTCCTCGAACTCAAACCCGACTGGCTGGTGTTGCGCCCGTCGGAAATTGAGATCGAAAGCCACATTCAGGATTTTGATGTCTCGGTTCAGCGGGGCCCACTGCGGGAAAACTACGATCTGGTCCAGGTGTTTGATGCCTCGGGAGAAATCCGCAAACTTGGCTGGCTGCCGGGCAGGTCTTATCTTGAGGTCGACCAAAGTTTTCTGATTTACCATCGCAAATCGGATGCAAGTTCCAAACCTCCGGATTGATAAATTACAGCTTCACCTTCGTCACGACCCAATGCCGGTCAGCCAACCAAAGCGCGTCCTGCCTACGCCCAGCGACGCCAGGCGGGCATCGTGGCGGCGAGTCAGGCAAAATCCACCCCGTCATGCTGGCCGAATCTGTCTGAATGAATGTGTTGAGATTTGCGCCCCCAACCCACCACCCGTTCGCACCGCGACCCCTGAACTTTGCGCGAAATCGGTGTGGCCAAGCCTCGCGCACACGAGGCGGCCGGATGGGCGGGGCTGCCGTTCCACAAACAATTAAATATCCCCCATCTTCCGCGTTTTGATGTGATTATGCCTTACCGACTCAACTCATAATTCAGAATCGAAAGGCAATAAATCGCCACCGTCTCAACGCGCAGGGTCAAATGGCCGAGGGTAGCCAAAACGTCTCGGCCAAGGGGAATTGGTTTGATAAAGTCCAATCTCCGTCTGTAATTCATTTGTCAACCCCGGGTTGGATTGAGCCACTGCTAATGCCAACGCCTGTTTTGCGGTCAATACCGCTTCGGGAAATCGTCCCGCTTCCGCATAAGCCGCCGCCAGCGTGCGAAGAATTAGCGGGTCTTTATCCTTGGAAAACTGGTTGGCCTGCTCGGCCAAGGCGACGGCCTTGCCTCCATTGCGAACCGACGGCTCCGGCCAGGTCGCCAGCATCCAGGCCAGGTTTATTTGTGCCGGTATAAATTGAGGCTGAAGTTCAATGGCTTTTTGATAACAGGCCATGGCTTCGGCTGCCATCCCTTTTCGCCGAAAAGCATTGCCGAGACGCTCGCAGGCATCTGCGGATTCAGGCTCAAGTGCCAGAGCCTTTTGATATTGAATAATTGCTTCATCCACCCGCCCTACCTGGAGAAGACTATAACCAAGATTGTTATGGGCTTCTGCCCAGTCCGGTTTGATTTCCACAGCTCTTTGGAAATGAGTAATCGCCTCGTTTGCCCGCCCTGTCTGGAAAAGAGCATAACCAAGATTGTTATGGGCTTCTGCGTAGTCCGGGTCGACTTCCAAAGCTCTTCGGAAATGAGTAATCGCCTCGTTTGCCCGCCCTGTCTGGAAAAGACTATAACCAAGTTTGTTATGGGCTTCTGCGTAGTCCGGTTTGATTTCCAAAGCTCTTTGGAAATGGGTAATCGCCTCGTTTGCCCGCCCTATCTGGAAAAGACAATTACCAAGATTGTTATGAGCTTCTGCGAAGTCTGGTTTGATTTCCACAGCTCTTTGGAAATGAGTAATCGCCTCGTTCACCCGCCCTATCTGGCAAAGACTACAACCCAAATTGTTATGGGCTTCAGCGGAGTCCGGGTCGATTTCCAAAGCTTTTTGATATTGGATAATCGCCTCATCCTCCAGTCCTTTTTGGCTGAGAGCATTGCCAAGACTGTCATGTAAAGCCGCGGATTCAGGCTCAAGTGCCAGAGCCTTTTGATATTGAACAATTGCTTCATCCACCCGACCTATCTGGAGAAGACTATTACCAAGATTGTTGTGGGCGTCTGCGAGGTCTGGTCTGATTACCAAAGCTTTTTGATATTGAATAATCGCTTCATCTATATGCCCTTTTTGTACAAGAGCGTTGCCAAGACTGTTATGGAAATTCGCGGATTCAGGTTGGAGTACCAGAGCTTTTTGATATTGAATAATTGCTTCATCCACCCGCCCTGCCTGGAGAAGACTATAACCAAGATTGTTATGGGCTTCTGCGTAGTCTGGTCTGATTTCCAAAGCTCTTTGGAAATGAGTAATCGCCTCTTTTGCCCGCCCTATCTGGAGAAGACTATTACCAAGATTGTTATGGGCTTCTGCGTAATCCGGGTCGATTTCCAACGCTTTTTGATATTGAATAATTGCTTCATCCTCCAGCCCTTTTTTGTAGAGAGCATTGCCAAGACCGGCGTGGAAAGCCGCGGATTCAGGCTCAAGTGCCAGAGCCTCTTGAAAACGTTCAAGCGCCTTGTCCAACCGCCCTTGATTGACAAGAGAATTGCCGGCAAAGTAGTTGGCTGTCGCATGGGCCTCAACACTCGCTAATATGTTAAATGCAACCGAATAGGCCAGCAGCAGGCACCAACCCCAGCGGGCTACACGCCGCCACACCGGCAAACCCGCCAGTGCACGCTCCAAACCAAGCACACCAATGACGGCCAGCAGCATCAGAGCGGGTAGAAATTCCAACTCATAACAGCAGCTGCCTGCGAAAAAAAGACAGAGGGTCAATGCACAAGTCACAAAAAGAAAAAAAACAGCCGTTACAAACCAGCGTAAGATGGAAACCTCCTCCGCTGGCCTGCCTCTCCAGGCCAACGGCGCGGCCAGGGCCAGCCACACCAGCGGATAGTTGCTCAGTATCCCACTGTAAGGTTCTCCCACTCCCCAGTAACCCGATGGCAAAGGCGACAGCGGGACAGCCTGCAAAAAAGGGAAATGACCACTCCATCGCATTGGTTCTAAAAAATAGAAACGAAAGTTGAACCAGAGGTAATACAGACTGAATTGCTGGGCAGTATTCTGCTTGTAGCTTGTCAACTGATAATGCCAGCCAAATTCGAATGGGCTGTCGAAGCGCAAGACATTGTAAAGCATCAGCCCCAACCCAATCAGCATCACCGGACCAACCGCCGCCGCTAACAACAACCCAGCCCGGCGACGTGAACTTGGTTCAATTGCCGCACGCCACGCCCGAGCCACCGGTATCAACAGGATTATTACCCCAAACAACAATGAGGGTCGCGACCCGATCGCCAATCCATAGGCCAGACTTGCCAACAGCAGCCACAAAACTTGCCGTCTCGGCTCACGCAAGGCACCCCAGATCGCCGCCAACGCCAGCATGGTAAACGCAAACCCACAACTTCGCGCAACTTCATAAACATCACAGCGCGATAGATTTTCCAATATGCCAGTGGCCAAACCCAGTGTGAGTATGCCGAGCGCAACCACCCAAACACTTACTTCTGAAAAGTAACGTCGCCAGACCGCACGTGACAGACCCGCAGCAACCAGGAAACCCAACGCATAAAAGATTACGACCGCATCCTTATCCGGGAGATAATGACTCGTGAGGGCCACATACGGCCAGAAAAACACCAAAGCAGGCGTAACTCCAAAATACAGGTATAACTTCCCTTTGTAATAACTCATGTCATATGATTGATAATGACTATCCCATACATATGAGGTATTGACGGCAGGATCATAGGGATTGGCAAGTTGGGTGAGTCCAGGTGGTGCTTCTCTTCTCACGTTCAGCTGCCCGGCGCGAAAACCCTGCACCAACAGATTATAGTAGGAATCTTCCGCGTGTGGACTTGCTAATTCAAGGAAGCCCGATTCAGCGCTCCAGGCAAAAATTCCAATTACCAAGGCGCAAACCATGCCAAAGACGGCGTAGCGCATCCATTGACTATCACCTTTAGGTGTAGTCATCTTCCCGGAGTCGAATTTTCTGCTCAACATCTGGTTAGAAATTTTAAAATACCTCCGGTTCCTCCAAGGGTAAAGCGCGAATGGCAACTGCCAGACAGACTTTTATGCTGAGGTGGGCAGCCGAACCGGCCATATTTACCTTGCTTATATCAAAACTTGGAACGCGCGGCCCAGATGTTCCGGGTGCGTGAGGGTTTAAAATTGCCTCGACCGTATCGCTCCCATTCACCGAACGATTTCGGATTTTTGAATATCTTTTCAGCAATTCACGTCAGAAGTTGCGCCTGCTTGAAGACGTCTCCGTCCTCAAAGCGCCTGAAATGCGGATTTGCCTTGTGTCTATTGGCATTTGTCAACATCATCAAAAAACCTGGAATCAGACTTTTTTTATACAAATTTTGCGCGAATGGTGTCTATCCAGTGAAACCGTGAACGGCGACGAATCATCGGATTGGAGCAAAAAGCTCTACGAATCGAAGGCGGCGGAGTTGATCCTCTATGGCCGTGCTTTGGGTCTGAGCCACGCCGAAGCGGAGGACGTGTTGCAGGAAACCTTCCTGGTGCTGATGCAAAGGCCGCAACCGCCGTTGCGGCTGGAGCATTACTGCGTGCGCAGTTTCCGGAACCGGGCGCTGAACCACCGGCGGTCGCTGTGGCGGCGGTTGACGCGCGAACTGGAATCGTGGCGCTGGTTTGAAAAATCGCCGGGCGAAAGTCCGGCGGAGCGCGCAGCGATGCGGTGCCTGGCGGAATTGCCGGCGGAACAGCGCGAGGTGATCGTATTGAAAATCTGGCACGGGTACACGTTCGAGGAGATTGGGCAACTGCTGGAGGCCTCGCCCAACACGGTTGCGGGCCGATACCGTTACGGTTTGCAAAAAATAAAACTTCAACTGGAAGGAGCAGCTTATGAAAGAGACGAATTTGCCGGAGACTCAGTTGCGTTCCTGGCAGCCGCGCCGCCCGTCGGCGGGGCTTAAGCGGCGCATTTTTTCCGCCGATCCCGGTCGGTCGGCAATGGCTTGGTTTGTGGGCTCTCTGGCACCGGTGGCGGCTTGCGCTTTGCTCACGCTGTTGGTTTTGAATACGGGCAACAGTCTGCCCGGCGGCTCAACCGGCCGGGAGGCGATGATGGCCATGGTTTTGAGCAACCAAAATTATGCAGCGTACGCGTCGGATGGTTCCCAAAACGTGCAAAACCGCCTGTGCACCGTCACTTTAGATTGGACAAACCGCGGTGCTTCGAGTTCTAGTACTCATTTCACGCCGTTCACCAAGCCGAACGACTGATGCCAAACATGGAAAAGCCAAAACCGAACAGCGGCAAGGGCAAAACCGCTAAAGCGATGCCTGGTGCCAAAGCGCCGCCGCCGCCTGTGTCCCCGCTCTTTCGCCGGATTGACTGGATCATCCTGGGCATCGTCTTCGCGGCAATGTGGACCATTTATCTGTTGACACTGGCCCCGGAATTGACGCTGGAAGACTCCGGTGAACTATGCACGGGCGCATACTACGCCGGGATTCCGCACCCGCCGGGTTATCCTTTCTGGACGATTTACGCCTGGTTTTGGACTGCCATCCTGCCGATCGGCAACGTTGCCTGGCGAGTGGAGGTGGGGGAATCGTTCGCCATGGCGATGGGATGCGGCATGCTCGCCCTGATGGTCTCGCGCGGCAGCAGCATGCTCATCGAGGGCCTTGAAGAATTGAGTGGCATCACCAGGAAATGGGAAAACGCCATCTGCATGGTTTCCGGATTTGTTGCGGGCATGTTGACCGGACTTGACGGATTCGTATGGAGTGAAGCGGTCGTCATCAACCGCATTTCCCTGTTTGCCGTGCCGTGGTTGATTTTGGTGTTGCTGATGCTGATGCGTTGGATGTATGCGCCGCACCAGAGACGTTACCTCTACCTGGCGATGTTCTTCTATGGAATCTGCGCCACCATCCACCAAAGCCTGCTCCTCAGCGCCATGGGCGTTGAAGTCGCCATCGCCGCCGTCCATCTGCGCCTGGGCCGTAGTTTGTGTCTGCTCAACTGCATCATTTATGTCATGGGCCTGATGCTCAAGAGCCTGGTCCCTGCTTTGAACAACATGAGTTCAGTCGAGTTTGTACTGTTCCATATCGTCGGTGTTGGTTCGATTGTGACTTACCTGTGGCTGATAATTTTTACGAAAGAAAGCATGGAGGAATTATTACGCGATGCGGCTTTTGCAGGCACTTTTTTATTTTTGGCAAGCATTCCTTCTATGGGAACCTTTGGTGGATTCCTGTCTTTCTGTTCACTGGTCGCTTTTATAAAATTTGCGTGGGATGCCCGCAAGAAGGACCTTGAACTCTTTGTGGCGATCTTCTGTGGCATCCTGTGGGCATTGGGCGTTGCGTTTTATCTTTACGAACCGATTGCGGGAATGACCGTTCCACCGATGCAATGGGGTTATCCCCGCACGGTGGAGGGTTTTTTTCATGCATTGAGCCGCGGCCAATACGAAACCGCCGAAGGTTACAGCATTTTTGCCGACCCGATCCGGTTCCTGCACCAGTTGTGGTATATCATCCAAGGCCTGTCCGAATCATTCAACTGGGTCTTCATGTTCGTCGGGCTGATGCCATTTTTGTTCCTGCTCAAAATGCACAAGCGGGAACGTGCCTGGGTGGTCGGGCTGACTGCGATTTATCTCTGCCTATCGGTTCTGTTGGTCATCCTTTTGAACGTGGGGATGGACCGTTCTTCGACGGAACTCAACAAAGTGTTCTTCACCGCCTCGCATGCGCTGTTCGCCATCATGATCGGCTATGGAATGACCTTGATGGCCGCCTACATGGCCACGCATTACAACCGGTCCCGATTTTGGGGCATCATCGGCAGCGGCGTGGCTGTGGTTCTGGCCTGTTATTGTCTGGCGGACGCAGCCAGCAAGCTTTACGCCGGCCCGGGCGGTGAAGTCACCTTTTCTCTCCTCTCCCAACTGCCGCATCTGGTCGCCCAGGCGTTTGACAAGGACCGCTATGGCCTGCCCATCTTCGCCAATCTCATTCTGGTTGCGATGCCGATTACTTTCATCCTCGCCTTGTTGATTTACCGCAACCGCGGACCGGTTCTGATCCTGCTTGGCCTGTTCATGATCATGCCGGTCTATTCCGGCCTGTCCCACTGGTACAAGAGCGAACAGCACAATCACTGGTTCGGCTACTGGTTTGGACACGACATGTTCACGCCGCCGTTCGGCATTTATCCGGAGATGACGCGCAATGCGATTCTCTTTGGCGGCACCGATCCCGGACGGTTTTGCCCCACCTACATCATCTTCTGCGAAAGCTTCATTCCACATTCGTGCCAGCCCAAGGAAGATCAAAAATTTGACCGGCGCGACGTGTACATCATCACCCAAAACGCGCTGGCCGACGGCACGTACCTGGACTATCTCCGCTCGCAGTATTTTCGCAGCGCCCAGCACGATCCGCCGTTTTTCCGGGAATTTATCAGGTATGTGCTGGGTATCCCCTTCGGTCAGAACAGTTCGCTTATCAATGGCCTCGCCAATGCCGCCTATTACGTTTTGGACGTGCCGTTCACGAAAATCGGCGCGCGCGTTGAGGCGCGGCGCCGGGCTGAAGGCGTTTATCCGCCGGTGGAAATTTACATCCCGTCACCGGAAGACTTGGAGCAGTGTTACGACACGTATCGCGAAGACTTTCAGCGCCGCGCCGCTCTGGGCCAACTCCAGCCCGGGGAAGGCGTCAGGACCGAGGACAATCGCATGGCCATCTCCGGCCAGGTTTCCGTCATGAAGATCAACGGCCTCCTCTGCAAAGTCATCTTTGACCACAATCCGACCAATGAATTTTTTGTCGAAGAAAGCTTCCCGCTGGACTGGATGTATCCCTACGAAATGCCGTTCGGCATTATCATGAAGCTCAATCGCAACCCGCTGCCGGAATTATCCGATGACGTTTTCAAAAAGGACCACGAATTTTGGAGTGAATACTCCAAGCGTTTCATCGGCGACTGGATCACCTACGACACCACCGTTCAGCAGATCGCCGATTTCGCCGAGGAAGTTTATTTGCATGGCAATTTCAGCGGCTTCAAGGGCGACCGGAAATTTGTCCGGGACGACGACGGCCAAAAGGCCTTTTCCAAGTTGCGCAGTTCGCAGGCTGGCGTGTATGCCTGGCGCCTGAACTCGCAATGTCTGCCCGAATACCGGCAAAAGACCGAGGCCGCGCAAATGGCGTTGATTCGTGAAACCGATTTTGCCTTCAAGCAGGCCTTTGCGTTTTGTCCTTACAGCCCGGAAGCCGTTTTCCGGTATATCAATTTCCTGCTGCAATTCAACCGCCTGGATGATGCCTTGATTGTTGCAAAAACCTATCTCAAGTTCGATCCCTATAATGGCCAGGCGGCTGACCTCGTCAAAAACCTCAGCGACGCTAAAACGCGTACGGCCGAACAAACCCAACTTGAAATGCAACTGCAGCAAATGGAGGCCGAAGAACAGAAAAACCCCACCAACTTTCAAAATACCCTCGAACTGGCGCGCTTCTATTATCAAATGCAGCAAACCAACCGTGCGACTGAACTGCTCCAGAACGCCGTTAAACTGTTCAACCAGGCACTAGCCAATCCGAACATCCGTTACCCGGATGTTGCCACCATGGCTCAAATTGCCGCCCGGTTGGGCAACCTGCCCGAACTCGAAATTGCACTCCAAAAACTCACCAGCCTCGCCCCGAGCCAGCCCGAACCGCGCTATGACCTCGCCGCGTTGTATGCCATTCTCGGCAGGACTTCCGAAGCGCTGCGAAATTTGCAGGCCGCGCTCGACTTGAATGCCAGGCGGCTGGCGACCAACCCTGCCGCCCAGGATCTGTTGGCCACGGCGCGGAATGACCATCGTTTTGATTCAATCCGAAACCAGCCCGGCTTTCAAAAACTTGTCCCGCCTGATTAGAATTTGTAAATTCATATTGCTGGACACGTCCCGGTTGCCGAAGCAACGCCAATCCGCTAATTTGGCGATTCGGAAACATTTTCCTCTGAAACCATCGCATGAAGAAAGCAGAGTCACACGCGCACAAAACTGAAAAGGTTGCTGAAATCTCAGCTGGCGCGACCGAACCGGCGGCGGCCAACCTTCCCGCCGCAGTTGAACTCACCCCAGAGCGGCTCGAAGAACTCAAGGCGCGTGCGGCCAAGGCTGACGAACATTGGGACCGCCTCCTGCGCACGGCTGCCGACCTGGAAAATTTCAAAAAACGCGCCGCGCGTGAACGCATTGAAGCCGCGCAGTTCGCCAGCGCCGCCCTGATTCAAAAGCTGCTGCCCGTCCTCGACCATCTTGAAATGGCACAAGCCGCCGCCCACACCGCCGATACGTCGCGCCGACCCGCCGCGTTGAAGCACAGTAACGACGGGAGCGAAGCGAAGGCGGAAGACGACAAGCTCGCCTCCCTGCAAGCCGGCGTCGCGTTGATTCAGCAGAAACTCAAAAGCGTCCTCGCGGAGAGCGGACTGGAGGAGATTGACGCCAGCGGCAAACCCTTTGACCCCATGTGGCACGAAGCCGTCTCCCAGCAGGAAACCGCCGAGGTCCCGGAAGGCCATGTTATCCGGCAACTCCGCAAAGGCTACAAGCTCCGCGACCGGCTGCTGAGACCGGCAACGGTGATTGTCGCCAGGAAACCCGCCGGTGAAAACTTAAAGCAAGATGACAAGAGCCAATCAGTTAAATGAGTGCTGGGTTGGATCAGTTGAATCCCGGCGACGGAAAGGGCACTGCCCATTTCCCATTCAACCAGTTACTCATCTAACCTTTTAACCAACTACCGTGTCCGAGCGCGATTATTATGAAATTCTCGGTGTGAGCCGTGACGCGGAGGCCGACGAAATCAAGAAGGCTTACCGCAGACTCGCCGTGAAATATCACCCGGACAAAAATCCGGGTGACCGAACCGCCGAGGAAAAATTCAAGGAACTCGGCGAAGCCTACGAGGTTCTGAGCGACCCGCAGAAGCGCGCAGCCTACGACCAATACGGCCACGCGGCGTTCGACCCCCGCGCGCGTGCCGGGCGCGCCGGCGGCTTCGGCGGCTTCGGCGGCGGATTTCACGATCCCTTCGAAATTTTCCGCGAAGTCTTCGGCGGCAGTGGCAGTATTTTTGAAAGCGTCTTTGGCAGCAGCCACGATCCCTCACAGCCGCAACGCGGCGACGATCTGCGTTACGATCTGGAAATCACCCTCCAAGAGGCCGCGCTCGGTTGCGAAAAGGAAATTTCCGTCTCCAAACTCGACCGCTGCGATGCGTGCGGTGGTTCCGGCATGGAACACGGCTCAAAAATGCGGACGTGTTCTACCTGTGGCGGACGCGGACAGGTCATCACGTCGCGTGGCATTTTCAGCATCGCGCAAACGTGTCCGCACTGCAAAGGCGCGGGGCGCATATTGGAAAAACCGTGCAAATCCTGCCACGGCGAGGGGCGGCGCGAACACGGCTCAAAAATCAAACTCCGCATCCCGGCGGGAGTGGATGCGGGTTCGCGTCTGCGCTCATCCGGCAACGGCGAGGCGGGTTTTCGCGGCGGACCGCCGGGTGACTTGTATGTGGTGCTGCATATCAAAACACACGAAATTTTCCAGCGCGACGGCGACGATCTGCTGTGCGAAGTGCCGGTGAGCTTTGCCCAGGCCGCGCTCGGCGCGGAAATCGAAGTGCCGACGCTCGACGGCAAGGCCACGATTAAAATTCCCGCCGGCACGCAATCGGGCACGACCTTCCGCGTCAAGGGCCGGGGTGTGAAAAATCTGCAAGGCTACGGCCACGGCGACTTACACGTGCGCATCCAGGTCGAAGTGCCGACGCGATTGACCTCGGTGCAAAAGGCCAAATTGCAGGAATTCGCCGAACTGTGCGATGAAAACGTCAACCCCATCAGCAAAAGCTTCTTTGAAAAGGCGAAAAAACTTTTCCGATGAAGATTATCCTCCTCGTCCTCGTCCTTCGTCCTCCCGGCCCGGGAGCGGCTGATCGAGGACGATGAACGAGAACGAGGACGAAGAGAAAATAGCGCCATGCACCGCTTTTATCTGCCACCTGAACGCTGCACCGGGTCCTTGCTCCGGCTCACCGGACGCGAGGCGCACCACGCTTTGCATGTGCTGCGCTTGAAGCGGAGTGACCCGGTGGTGGTGCTCGACGGCGTGGGGCACGAATTATTTTGTGAGGTTGAAAAAGGTTCGCGCGAGGTTGTGGAACTGCGCGTGACGAAAAATATTTCCATTCCTCCTCCACCCTGCGAAATCACTTTGCTCCAGGCGTTGCCCAGGGGAAAAATCATCGAGTCCATCATCCGGAAAGCCGTCGAACTGGGTGCGCATCGCATCGCGCTGTTGCTCACCGAACACGTCGTGACGCACCTTGATGATGCAGGCGCGGAACACAAGCGCGAGAAATGGCAGCAGGTGGCCATCGAAACCACCAAACAATGCGGGGCCGCTTGGCTGCCGAAAATCGAAGCGCCGACGACCATCGAAGAATTCCTGGCGCGAAAGGAAAAGTTTGATTTGTCACTCGTCGGCTCGCTGCAACCAGAGCGGCGGCATCCGCGCGAAATTTTCCGCGAATTTGAAAACGCCAACCGACGCTTGCCGAAATCCGTGGCGGTTTGGATTGGCCCGGAAGGCGATTTCACACTCGAAGAACTGCAAGCGATTGAAGCCGGCGGCGCGTTTCCCATCACTCTCGGCAATTTGACCCTGCGCGTCGAGACGGCGACCGGCTATTGCCTT
>Ga0116112_1000612_pt1 | contig 27242 bp, 30 predicted proteins | sample June2015DPH_8_15_FD_89721 | JGI IMG/M metagenome (GOLD analysis project Ga0116112, IMG submission 89721) | Peatland microbial communities from SPRUCE experiment site at the Marcell Experimental Forest, Minnesota, USA - June2015DPH_8_150 | ecosystem: Environmental > Terrestrial > Soil > Wetlands... | reverse complement strand
GAGGTGAAAGCATTTGTATTTGTTTGCGATGAGGACACCGAGCAGGTCTGCTTGGATCGGAAGCTGGTCGGTACCACTCTCGCGAATGGCTTGTGGACTTCAGAAATCCAACTGGGCGATGAGATCTTCCTATACAACTTCCAGAGCGGAACGATTTGGGGTCCGTTTGTCGCTGAGACACGGATTGACCAACATGATGCAACCGCATGGAGTGGAAGGTTTCCATTGCAGGTGCGAATCGCCATCTCAGGCGCAACAAGGAAGCTGGAAGGATTTAGCAAGCTTTTGCCGCGTGATCGAAAAAACAGACCGATCCCAATTTTAGACGGGGCAACGAGAGCTGCTCTTGTGCAGCAGCTCAACAGCGATGCTGGCACTCCAGTTGTCTCAACTTAAGTTGCTATGGTTTAACGTAGCTGCTCAGTTTGCAGGGAGTAAAGCGTCAAAATACCGTTGAAGGTTCTGCTTGATGCCGGGACGGGCATACATTGCCAGATGGTCTTTCAGGTTTACCTGCAAAACGGTCAGCCCCTGATGGGTGTGATCCGGATATGCGAAGGGATGTTCGTGCATCGTTTTGATCACGGACTTCGGGATTAGGTAATGTCCCGACGTGCCACAAATCCACAATTCATAATCGGCTCCGAGGCTGTTCTTATTAAGGTTGAATCGGAATCTCTTGTTGCCTTGCCGTTGAGTGACGCAACGAACGTGGACGACTACCCCATCAACTTTCCATAACGATCTGCCGACCAGTATGCGCTTGCGTCCGTGCGCAATCAGATCCAGCGTGCGTTCTTTTATCTGGTCAGTCAACAAAACCATTTTACCATTCTCCTGAAGACGAGCTACTCTGCGATTGATGACAATCCCGATCCAAACTCCGTAAACTGAGTCACCGTGAAAGGAGGGAGTAATGTCACCGACCATGCTACCTATAGAACATGAGCAGTTTCTTAGGAAAGATGATCCGCGCCACGAAATTCGTGACCTTACTTTGTACCAGACGGATTTTGGTTTTACGGTTTGGGAAGGCATCAAGTTCTTAGACGACACAGATTGGTTTTCTCACGAGATGATTGCTAATGGATCAGAGCAGGACATGCGGCAAAAGCTCGCCGAGAAAATGAAAGAGTTGGAGCATGACGGTTTCGAACTGTGCGAGAGATAGCCGAGTCGTGCGGTTCGGATTCGCAGCCGAAGAGCGACAAACGCTTCCCAAATAAAACAGCTCACCCAGGTTCGGTGAGCCTGTCAGATGTCAGTGTTACCGTTTCCTTTCCTCAATCCCTCAATCGGTTCTGCGCGGATCTCTGTGGAGTAGTTTACCAACCCCCAACGGTCTCTGCCTTGACCTAAGCCGCTTCCAGGGTTAGCCTTCGAGCGATGGCTAAAGTACCCGCTCTCCCCAGGTTGCTGGATCGCAAGCTATACAAAGCCGGACAAACGCGAGGCGCGGATGATGACGTTATCTACCAGAATCGCGTCCTGCGAAGGAGCACTGTCCTAATTCCTTATGATTGTTGGAACGACTGCCAGAATCCTCCAGAGGGCGCAGCAGAGTACGAAAACGGATACATAGTTTTGCTCACACCAGAAGATTACTTTTCCAGGCCTGAACGTGCGCAGGAATTGGCAGCGCAAGGACTGGTGGCTGGAGCGAATGCGCTGATAGTCTACGAAACACGCGAACAATGGCTGGCGAACAATCCTGACGCGTTGAATTGGGTTCCCGCAGAGCAGCGCAAGAGTCCGCTTGGTGGGCAGTACATCGCCCGAGTTCCCGCGAATACAGCAGAGGGCGGAGACAAGATCAACCGTGGTTTCACGACGACCAAGAAAAAGGGCGCCGGCATCCGTGTGTTCGAGTACGCGAGCAAGCCAACGATTAATCAGACAAAACTTCAACTTGAAGCCGTGTTTTGGCTCTGCATTGATGCTGATGCCACTGTCATACGTTATGGGATGAGCCAGCAGAATGCAGAATTGCGAAAAGCGTCTACTTTGGAGAAAGCTCGGTTGCAGAATCTGCTCGATCTGCCACGGCTGAAAGAGGCAAGAATTTTGAATCAGAACGGTACAACGATTTGCCCGCTGTGTCTTGAAGAATTCTCTGCTGAAGGATTCTTTAAGCGAATGCCGCAAGCTCAGGGTCGTGCCGTTCAGGATCTCACCGTGACACAAGTGAACTTATTCCACATCCAAGAACTCAAGGTCGGTGTTTTCAACCATCGGCCCTATAATGTCGGATGGGGTCATCACCATTGCAACGTAGTGGCCAGAGATGTCGGGATACCTGGCACACTCAAGTGGATGGAAACGGTTCTGACCCGCAATGGTTTAGTCGTGAATCGCTTAGTCGCTGCTGCCGAATAGTGCGTATTGCGGCACCTTGGGATTGAGTTTGGTGGGTTGCATAATCCTGGCGTCATGCTCCTTCAATCCTGTGGTCACACCCTCTGCACCGCACGCCTGTACTCGCGCCACGATTTCAGCCGCCCACTGTGGATCAATCTCCAATGCGACTGTACGGCGTCCCAGTTTGAGCGCGGCTAAGGCTGTACTCCCCGATCCAGCAAAGCAGTCCAACACAATGTCGCCCGGATAGCTCGACGCCTCAATCACGTGCTCCAGCATGGAAGCGGGTTTCTCTGCGGGGTGCTTACCTTTGTAGGGCCGAACTGACTGGAAGTTCCAGACGTCAGTGAATTCTTTGGAACCGTCCATGACGAAAGGGCGAACGGCATTCTCGTATGGTGGCATGGACTTCACCTTACCGGTGCCTACTATTGCGTCGCAAATCTTGCGATATTGCTCCCGACTGGGGATGTTGCGCCCAGCCTCCCAATTGCACACTGCTCCACCATGGTTGATGTTCCCATACGCGCCGATCAACCCAGCCAGCTCGTGAGCACTCATTCCTACTTTCTTCCTGATTCCTCGCAAGAAATCTCCGAATGGAGAACGATGGAGGTTGCCCTCGACCGCGATCTCCGCGAAGATGATTCGCTCCGAATGTGGATACCACTGCCGCAGAGACTCCTTCTTCATCTTGCCCTTCCAGCCGTCAAAGCCAGGATCGTTGGGTTTCGTCCACGTGATGCTGGAAAGAATATTGAAGTCCTTGGAGAACATGACCTCAAGACGAGCGGCCATCTCTGAGGCACAGAAGCAGTAGAAGGAGCCGTTTGTTCGCAGCAGACGACGCCATTCTGTCGCGTACTGTTGCATCCACTCAACATAGTGCTGGTCCTCTTCGAAGGCCGTGTCGCCGTAGATGTTTTCCTTCTTGGTTGCATGGTACGGCGGGTCTGTCAGAATGAGGGAGACTGAATGATCTGGCAGCTTGCGAAGAAATGCCAGAGAATCCCCCTGCGCAACGAGTGCATTGTTGGCTTTAAGGCAAAGCTGATCTTCCAGAGCCGCTTGAATTCCTGCAAATTCCTTTTTTCGATCCATTCGTGGGACAGCCTTGTGATCTCGATGTGCTGGAGTTTTTTGCTTTGTTGTCATGATAGCTCAACAGGAAGGATTTTCCATCCAAAGGATTCTGCCGGCCAGAACCCCCGGCGACACGCGCAAACTGAGGCTTCAGGTAGTTGATGTCTTCGCGTCCGCTGCCAGGACAAGATCGTTCGCTCCTCTTAAACCACTCAGTTTGGCCGAATCGTGCGTGCTGAAGGCGAGGCTAAAGGCTGGGGTTCCGGCCTGAGGGACTCCAGCTTGCGTATAGCGTCTCGCTTATGCTCGTCAATGGCTTTCGCATAGGTTTGGACGATACTCGGACTTGAGTGACCAATCATCTGTGCCACAAAGAGATCTGATACGCCAGCTGCGCTCAGCCTGGATGCAAATGTGTGGCGCAAGTTATACAGCCAAAAGTATGGAATTCCCGCCAATTTCAGTGCGTTGGCCCAACTTTTGCGAATTTGCGTGAGATGTCGCTCCGGATTTCGCATGTTGGGAAAGACATATGGGGAAAACTCGGGCCCGAGATGCTGCCGCCAAGCAAGCAGCTCAACCTTGCATCTACCCGAGATCGGAATATTTCTGAGCCCCGCTGCGGTTTTCGATGCTCGTACCCGAATGGTATCGGTCGAGAAGTCAATGTCATCCCACTTGAGAACAAGAGCCTCGCGATTCGATCGGAGTCCGGTCTCCAACAGTAGCACCGTCAGCACTCTGATATGTGGATCCGCGACCGCTAGGATGCGTTCTTCCTCGTCGAACGTAGCAATGTGCGGTTTGCGACGGATGCCTCGTTCTTCCAATAGCTCGACTTCAGTAAATGGGGTTCGTGCGATGAATCGCCTTCGCTCTGCGAGTCGGAGCATTCTGCGAAGTACCGCCAGGTCTCTGTTCACAGTTGCGGGCCCAACTTCATCAGCCAATCGTTTCTCCTTGAAATCCTCGATCAGGTCTGGAGTGATTTGCGAAAGGCGCAACTTCCCGAACCTCGGCTTCATATTGTTGACGGAAGATGCGTACCGGAAACGTGTTTTTAGATGCGGAATTGTCAAGAGAAACTGGTCTGCCCATTCTTCGAAGGTTGGGGCATTTGTCTTGATCAACTGGAAACGTCCTTCGAATACTTCAGTCTCCCATCGCGCCAAGAGCTTCTTCGCGATGCGTTTGTTCGTCGTGTGGGCGCTCCTGCAAATTTGACGCCCACCGACACTCACCCCCATGTGCCACTGCTTGCTTCCCCGTTTTTTGAAGAGTGTGCCCATGGCGTCTAGGCTCCCTGCTGATAGGAGGAGAAAAGCGCTATTCGGATTTGAGAGGGTATTGGAAGTGAGCAGTGGTGGTTGGGACTACCGCTAGGCTTGCGTTGGCGTGAGGTAGCGTGCGCTCCTGAGGCCCGGGTGGGGTTAGGGAATGGGTAGAAGCATAACAAGGTGAGATTCAGAGAGCGGCTCACTCCCCAGCGAGCAATTACCATCAGGATTATTTGCGCCATTTTTTCCATTCCCTTGTTGCCTGATAGCATTCTTTGCACCATGTGGAGCGCTGCAAAGACCAGAGAACATGGCCGATTTGGTGCCGCAGCAGCTTTTCATACAGGTCCGTGTACTCGGCGCTATCTGAGATCCAGAGCATGACTTGAGTGGTGGGCGTGACCTGAATGTAACCTTTCAAGTCTTTCACCCATGGTTGTTGGTTCAGCGGAAAGGCCCATACCAAGCGGCAGTCATGACGACAAATCTCGATTTGCAATCGGCGATCCCAGAGAATGAGCAAGCCTTCTTCCGTCATTTCCTCAAGGACTCTGTGCAAGCCGTATTCCCACTCTTGCTCACCGCGCACTGGGACACCTAAGAACGAAAGGGTCTCGGCGACCAGGGGGGCGGTTATGGGCTGATCCCAATCGTCGAATTCAGGAGGTTTTTGATCTCCAGGGGGGTTGTTAGAAAACCCTTCCATAATCTCCTCCTTTCGACCCGCATAAACATTGGGTTCGTTCATCGAGGTTTCTGACGTTAGAAATGTGTAGTTACTGAAGCTGGTGGTCACGACGGCCTCCGCACAGCTGATGGGCAGTAAAGACCGACACCCCATACTTCTTTGCGAGCTCCCTATAGGGCACGGCGTTCTGCTTTCTTTCGTTTCTGAGCTGTGCGATCTCCACGGGAGTGAGCTGACGCAGTGACGGGCGTCCGAGTTTCTTGCCTTGGTTCCGTGCGTGCTGCAATCCTGCTTTTACCCGCTCTACAATCAAAGATCGTTCCCACTGAGCAATTGCTCCGATTATCTGGAACAACATTTCGCCGTGGGGAAGTGAGGTGTCTATGGCCTCGGTGCAGGACACGAACCCGATGCCGAGTTCCCGAAAGAGTTCCAAGGCATTGAGAAGCTGCTTCAACGAACGGGCAAATCTGTCGAATTTCCACACAATCACAAAATCCACCTTTCGGTGGCGGCAGTCGTTCATCATTGCGTCAAGACCTGGGCGCTTCTCAACAGCTCCCGATACCCCTTTGTCGGTATAGACCTGGTGTAATATCCAGTTTCTTCGTGCCACGTAATCCCTCAGTTCCTGTTCCTGCATTTCTGGATGCTGGTCGAAAGTGCTGACCCTGGTGTAGATTGCGGCTCGTTTGAGCTTCATTGCCACCTCCATAGAATGTTAACTAAAGCGTTAACATCTCCAATTGTAGGCAGCTAGCAGCGAATCGCAAGTAGGTTCCTATAGCTCACAGGGTGTGATCCCTTCATATTTCACAGCATCTCCACGGCGGGGAAATGACCGACAAATCTGTACAGTTTTGGGGGTTCCAGCAGCTTACCTAATAATATTGATTCCCCTCGGAGCGCCCTTGTTTGCCAGATTTTCTAGAAGTTCTTGAACGTCACTCTCCCGGAAACGAACACACCGCTTGCTGAACCGGACACATTTGAGACGCCCTTCGCTGAGCCAGTGATAGGCAGTACCCTCGGCGATATTCAATCGCTCGGCCAACTCGCGAATCGTCAGCAACTTCTCCATAAGGGGTGTCCCCGGTACAAAACCGTCAAAACTACAAAACCTACTTTGGGCGGCGTCGGTATTCGACCCACTCCCCCGTGATCGGGTGTACGAATCGAACTCGCTTTTCCAAATCCGTCAATTCCTGAAAGAGTTTCTCCGGATCCGGCACAAACCGTGGTCGCGGTACCGACAGATAGGTTTTGCGATTGCTCTTCTGCGGCTTGTTCGCCTGTTGAATGACTCCAACTTGCGCTGCGTAACGCAACTTTGCGTAGGCCTTATCCATGGAGATCCCGAGTTTGCGTTTGATGTCTTTTGCTTCCACGGGCCTTTTCTTTCTGGCAGAAATGTCATCTACAAGCCGCCTTGTAGCTTCCCCTGCAGACTTATCCAGGTGAAGGCTTTCGACGAAGACTGGATCGAAAATCAATGCCGTGATTGCGAAATCTGCAAAGTCTGCCTCCAACCGGCCATCCTTGCAGCGTTTTCGATGTGGCTGAAAAGATCGAATTAAGCAGACCGTGCTGCACGCCTCGACGAAGGCAGGAAAATAGCGACGCACGCGCAAGTCGTCAACGAAGAGCCGACCTGCGATTTCCTCAAACCACTTCGGAAAGATGATTCTGGTTCCTACTCTCTTCTTTAGGAGGCGATGCACCATGTGCCAGGTTCGCTGTTCTCTGCGACTCAAGGTCTCGTGTTTCGTCACATACGACTTCACGATTTCTCGTGTCTGCTCCCTGGACTCGTTGCACCAGCAACTTATGTGCCTCGTCTCGTCATCGATCAAAAGGTGATTTTTTGTTGTAGTGGAGATGGCCGCAACGGGGCCACGCGCCACGTACTTCTTGGTGACACGCTTCCCGTTTCTGAATCCGGGAACAATGCGTATTAGTTTTCCTTCGCTGATGAGGGTCCGAATCGGGTCAATCGTACCCGCCGCTTCGTTTCGCTCTTGCAAATACACAACGCGATGTCGGAAGTCCGACTGGGAATAGTGCCAAGCCTTGTCAGAAGCGCTAGTGATTTCGGCCACGGCACTCTTTGGCATTAGACGGAGAAGCCGTGTCACGAGCCAATTCTTACCTGCCGAGCTGTGCCCTTTGACGAAGAGATTAAGCGGGCGCGGAAGGAGCCTTGACACGGCCACAATCAGAAGCACCAATGCGTTCAGTTCCTCGCCGACAAGCCCTGCCTTCTTCATTGCAAGCAGGAACTCATTGAAGAATCGAGCAGATCGCAAGAGTTTGCGCGCCATTTTCTCGGCCCGCCTTCGCTTAGCGCACGTTACCTTGTGTCTCCCCATGGCTCCTCCCTATTGAATCGTCGTATCCATTCATTGAGTGCGCGTCTGACATCTTTGTTTATCGGGCGTGGCACGAGAAATCGGTGCGTGTTGAAAACACCCTTTCTTCGGAGATACCGCTGCAAGCGCAAGAGTGAAGCCCTGCGTCGTCGTGCTGCGGCAACCACACCATCGCTTCTGTCGCCGATCTTGGTCAACAGGTACCGGCGCAGTTGATTCCAGTCGAAGTCAACGAGCTGCACATGCTTGGGGCAAAGCAACGCCGGTAGACGGACAAGATCGTCAAGCTCAACAATGCCGTGACGACGCAGGAGACCTGAATGCAGTTCCAGTTCGACACGATAGGCCCCAACTTCGCGTTTCTTGTAACAGCGGACGAGCTTGTCAGACTTCCTGCTACCGTAATAAAGGTCGACTTTCTTTTTTCTTTGCACGGCGGCGGCTCTTTCCAAAGGTTGCATGACAACGGATGAACCTCTTGTTGACCCCTGTGGATGGCCTGAAGTCGATGGCAATTTCCACTGTGAGAAACTGATAAGATCGGCAGTGTCTCAATACTCGTTCGATCTCATCGCGAGACAGGCCCGTTTTGTCATCCGCCACTATGGTGATCTTCCAAGGTTTGAGCCAGCCTTTTTGTCTGCTGTATTGCCAATAGATCTTGGCCCCGTTAGTTAAGCTGCTGTACTGTCGGCAGCGCGCATATGTGCTCGTCGTCGTTTCGCTCCTTACGAAGGAGTCCTTGGTGACTGCAAAGCCCTGAAGGTCCAGTGGCGGCTTACGATCCGGCTGTGCCCATGAAGTGATCTGGACTCGGTCCAGCCGGACATCAATACCGGCCATGAGCGTTGACCGCTGATACTTCTGCAAGCGTTTCCCCCGATTGGACAGCCCAGGCCCGACGCTCATCGAGGATGCGGTTGGCCTCAATAATGATCAGATCCAGGGTGGCAAGATCCGCTAAGTACATGTACGCAAACAGGTTAGAAAGCTCATCCATGAGAAGTCCTTTGTGGTTGACGCTACGAATCGGCACGTTTAGAATGTGCTAGTAATAAGCAAAAATCAATACATTTATGAACTCTAGCACTGCAAATGCAAAACAAACTCTAGCATCCATGCCTTTCCGAATAAGGGCGCAGAAACTGCTCGTGAATCTAGTCAATCTGCCCGATAACGAGCGCGAGGGATTGGAATGGCTCCGAGCCAACTGCCCGTTCGTACTTGAAGACCTGCCGTCACAGCGCGTCGACATGGAAACACAATTCGATGATGGGGAAGTTTTTGGATACACCCAGCCCGTCAATAGCGATGAATCGAAATATAAGTATTTGGTACTGCGCTTGAGGGAAAGCTTGCGGGCACTCTGGAAGGCGCCGGACAAGGAAACCAAACGATGGGGAATCTTCAGAATCTCGCAGGTCTTCTTCCTTCAGGGGGACAATGCGCTAATTCGTGCCCCTCTGTCCAACGAATGGGATTTCCTCCTTACAAGTGTGCGACCACCCAGCCGGACAGAACGTTTGCTTTTGAGATTCATTGACCTTGCTGATTACGCTCGATGCTGTGGTGCCTCCGATTGTGCGGCGCCATTTTTCATTGCATCCAGGCGCAATCAAAAATACTGCTCGCTCAAATGTTCGCGAGAATCTCAGCGGGAATTTAAGCGAGAATGGTGGGCGAAGAATGGGAAAGCGTGGAGATCCGGCGGGAGAACCAAAACGAAAGCGAAACAACAGAGCGGTCGTTGTGACCAAACGGAGGAAACAACAGCATGACTACTAGAACGAGAACGTGGATCGCTATACGGGATTCGGCGAGGGTCGTGTACCGTCACGGCTCGTAAGCGGCCCAAATGATGAGGTCGGCTTTTCGGATTTCCGAAAGATGGGCGGCCTTGGGAAATTTTTGATCGAAAAGCGCTCGCATCTGCTGCCACTCAGGCATCTTCGTGAACGCCTGGATTCCTCGCCGAATCTCCTCGTATCGTCGAAGTGCCTCAGAAAGCCAATCTTGACGGGGTAACGGAGTGGAAGGTACGCCAAAGTGGTCCGCTACATTCCGGTCGAAAATGACGACATCGTCAGTGATCGTCGCCAGCATTTTCGTACCGAAAGAAAGGTGCCTCTCTCCGGTATGGGCATGTAGATTCTGCAGGGTTGTCTTTAGGGAGGGAGGCGACGGAGCGTAAGCAGCTTCCCAGAGCATCGAGAAGAAATGCCGATAGAATGCGCCCTTCTTCCGCCCCATTTTGTAGTATCCGTTGAAGGTTCGTTGGTAATCAGGGTCCGTTGCAAGAGCGGGATTCGTCCTGACTTCCATGAGTGCCAACACTTTCTCCACCGAGCCTCGTCGTTCGAGCTTCATCAGCGCTGCCCTGACCCGCTCTATTCTCATCGTGGCGACCTAACCCAACTTCTTTTCATACTTTCACACTATCTATACGAAAAAACACTCGACGGCTCGCGCCCACCCTTAGCTCGGAAGTTGCCATCCCCTTACAAAACTTCCAAAAGCACAAAACCTACTGTTCACTTCTAGCTGAGGAATTCCAGTAACTCACCACTGACTCCTGGTTTCCTGTTCTCTCTTTCACTACTTACTCTTCTTTTGGAGCTGAAAAGAACCAATCGAGTGTTTTTTCGTATTGATAGTATTTAGCCCCTGGTCGTCACGAGATCGCCGAGTGCCACTGGTGTTCGTGGCTCAATCGCGAACGCGATGACGACTACATCGGCCTTGTACGCTACGAATCGAGGAATCGAGGGCCATCGATTGTGCGGCCCAGGAAGTTCGCCCTCAAGCGATTCGGAGTTCCGCCTCCAAGATAGCTCAACCTCAGGTCCTGAGCCCCTGCATTCTTCACTAGACAACTCTTGTCACGCTATGGAGAGACTAGGCACGATTTTCCTGGGGCTGACAGCTTCACCGTTATTGCACTGCCCGGCTTTAAGGTTATTTCCGAACTCCAGAGGGCGTCGTTGGCGCCTGCCTGACCACGGGCGACCAGCGTGTATGCTCCCGCCGGAGCATTAGTTATCTGAAAGGCGCCCTCCTCATCGGCATCTGTAGTCAGTAGTTGCTTTAATTTCTTGTTTTGCTGCACCCATTCCATGGTCGACAGCATAGCTTCATCGTATCCGACCATTTCGCTGCGGCATTCCAAATTCTCGTCAACTTCCGCTTCGGGATGATTCTTCATATTCTCGATGTGGTCTTCTAGAGCTTTACTCAAGCGCTTAAGACTTTCTCTTTTATAAGTCGCGCTGGCAGTACTTTCCGCGTACCGCTCCGACCTTCCCTTGTACACCAGATATATATGAGCCATGCGTGCCGGTTTCAGGTCGCCGGACTGAGTAATTCCGAAAACGCGCCCCGAGACAGAAGCGGTGGCTTTAGGAGTTGTGGGTGGCGGTGCCTTGATATTTGTCTGGGCATTTGCCACGAGCCCGACGGCAAGAACTGAAATCACTGATAAGGATCGCAATCCCATCGTGGTTTTTCCTTTCACGCATTCAGAAGTCCAAGCAGGACGTTTTTTGGAGACGATAACTTTATCGACACCTCTTTGCCTATTTCAGCAGTTACATCCCCTTCCCAATAAGCTCGATTTGCCCCAGCATGTCCCTGCGCTAGTACCATGTACCCACCTGGCAGTACGCCAGAAAACCGAAATGCACCATCTTCTTCGGTTTCGCCTATTTTAATCTGATCCTTTTCCCCTCAGAGCCCCGTTGTCGCGCCGCTAGAATACGAAATAAAAAACGATAGCTTTTCAGGGCGGCCTATCAGGCCACTCCAACTCCAAAACAGTTCAATTGTTTGACCAGCGTCCTTCCATTTGGCGCTGCACTCTTGGACCGTGCCGACAAGCGATGCCAGACTGATGTTGTCGCAGGGGCCACGTGTGGCATCTGGCGGCCCATATTTTCCCGTCAGCTGCTCGAAAACCGTCGTCCCGGCGATATAGGGGAGTATCGCCAGCGGCTGCAATGCTGGAGTGGACTGGAGAACTTTCGCCTGATCCAAATCGAGCTTTACGGTCTGCAATCCACCTTGAACATCGAAGCTAAGCTCCGGTTTGAAGAACATTGAAGCGGTCGCAACGACTGGTTTCAGGTTCGCAGAAAGCGTCGCACTATTGGTCTTTACCTCCAAATCTGGTTCCACTGTAGCCGTTGTGGCCTCATCGCTGCCATGTAGCGAGAAACCCTTTGCCGAAAGGGTGTCTCGTACTTGCTGGTGCTTCATGCCAAACGAAAGCCCCTGCCAAGTCGTTTGCGCTTGCGCGTAGCTCACACCGAAAAAAAGAACAACACCGATCAAAAGCTTCATATTGTGACTCCGTGGGGATTGATGCCGCAGTCGTCTGTCTGGGTGGCCACCAGCGAGGATGAAAACATGATCACAAAAAGAATCTCGGGAAGCACCTGAAATGAACCATGAACAACCTCTTTGGGACAATTCATTCCGATAACCCTTACGGTCAAATAGCTTGAACGCTCCTTCTCCGAATCGGTATCAACGCGCACACACCAACAGTCTTCACGACTTACCACTCAGGCCCATTGCCTTGCGGAACAATCTAGCAGCGGCAGAAACCTTTCCCTTACCGCCGCGGATAACACCCGTAATTTCCCATTTCTCCTGTTTCGTTCCTTGCACGTTGCTGAGACGGGGGTTTTTGGCCACTGCATTCTGAATAAGAAAAGATTCAACCTGACCGATAGCACGCTTGTTGATCGGGCCTTTTCTTCGCCCCATCGCGAGCAGAAACATGACAGGTGTTCCCTTTCCATCAAGAGCAGACTGGTAGTGGGCCGCAATCTTGTGGAAGGCGAAACATTCCTTTTCAAAGCTGTTCTTCGTCTTACCGACGTAGACGGGTCGGTAGCCCTTTGCTGCTCGGATAGCAAATAGGTAGCAGCCACATTCTTTTGCGAGGAGACCCACTTTTGGGTTCTTCCAAAAGTCAGGACAACCCGGTTCAATACGGCGGTTGGTCTTGCCTTTGCGGGGAATCTTGAATGGCCCGTGAACTCGGAATATTGCTGCCATCTATTCACCCCTGAAAGCCATCATCAATCGAATGTCCCGTATCCTTGCACGTCACCACTCCCCGGCTCTGACGTTCGGGAGCAAAACTAGGGCAGCGCATGAATTGAGGAGGAGACGCTACCAGCGACTACACACTATAGGTGGGTAGCACAATTGTGGTCAAGGGGCGACATTCAGTGCTGTGCCTCGCAAACTACCGCGCAGCAATAAAGGCGTCAATCCCAGGACAGCGTTCGGCATTGTCGTTCGCGAACTGAGGCAGTCCCGTGGAGATTCCCAGGAGTCTTTTGCTCACCTGTCTGGATATCACCGCAACTACATAGGCCAACTGGAAAGAGGTGAAAAGAGTCCTTCGTTGAACGCTCTTTTCGACTTCGCAAACACCTTCGGTATGAGACCGTCCGAAATCCTCCGATCAGTGGAAGAACTGGTATCGGCCCGTCGATAACTCCACCTGTTCCAAACTTCAGAATTTGGAAGCGGAGGTCGACGAGGGCTTCAAATCTTCAAATCGAATCATCTCCCACTTTCTATTCTTCACGCCAGGCTTGCCCACAACCTTGCCATATCCAATAATTGCGGGGCCACTCTTCCTTGAAGTAGCAGAAATACGCGATCTCCAGGCGACACGTCCTTGCGATTGTGGAAGAGCCACTTTCCCTCGACGCGCTCACCCTCGTGTTTGGCGGCTGACCAATTTCTGCAGCTTTTCAAGAGGCCATCCACGCTCTGGATTCTCAGTAGAAGGCTTAAACGTTATGAGACACGACTTCCTCAGGGTCTTCCTCCGTACTTGTCTTCCATCAAAGCCTTGGGCCCGACACGCCGATCCTAGACATCTTGTAGTCGATGCCAAAGCTCATGCAGACCGACTAAAAGAGCGGCTCCAAGACCTGCCCTCTGCCCTTTGCTGCTAGGACTTCGGACGGCAGCCTTACTGGACACCCTCGTCCATTGGGTTTTCCGTCCGATCCAGTGCAAGCCATTGAGCCCCTTTCGATGGCTTTTAGGCGGCAAGTCTTTTATAACGTCATGCTAAGGATTTACTCGTAAGCTCCTGCTTTCCTCCTGAGCTGTGTACTTATGGGTAAACGGCACTTCGACGGGTCATTACTTCGCATGGCGACTTGCAGGCACACTCCAATTCAAAGTTCGCAGGTAGCTGTTCAAATCTAAAATCCATTGTGAGCCTATCGACGTTCTGCGAGGACACCAGTTCAGCCAGGCCTCGGTTCAGCTCTGCTTCGAAACTTGCCAGTGAACCCTGTGAATAGCTGATCGCCGGGGCGAGCACTTTCAAGCTGATCCGATTCGCAGAGAGCAGTATGTTTCTAGAGTCGTACCCCAGTTCCTTCCGATATCGTCGCGAGAATAGATAAATTAGTCCGTAACCGATGATCTCCACTGCAGCATGCAGCGGAGTGTCGCAATGGTCGCCGACCTTGAGCTCCACAAGCTCCAACCAGCCTGCACTACACTGTCGGGCGAGATCGATGCGCCGCCCTCCTTCTTGAACTTCCGGCAGAACTCCGGACGCGACCGGAATCATGTTGTACCACTCAACGCACTCCGTAGCCACAGTCTTCTCGAACCGCTTTTCTGGACTACTATTGCGCTCGTCCATATATGTTTTCTTTTCCCATCGCCAGTTCTCATCTCCGCGAACGGGGGTCCCAGGCCAATTTGCAACGATGCGACGATAAATAGTGTCGATTAGTGTTTTGCCATCGATTAGAGGACCATTCACTACAGCCCGATAAGCAGTCAGATGCCGATAATGTGGAGCTGTTCCCCCGATGTTGGAGACTCCGAGCGCACGATCGACGATAGCATCCACCCCGGCGAGGATGCTTGGCTGAATCATCATGGATATGGTCTTTGACGTGACTTCTGTGAGACCAACTTGAGCTCGCATTGTTACTAGATCATTCGGCGCAATCTGCGAGTTCGATACTGTTCTGGGACCCATCACCAGATCGGCGATTTCCAATTCCCTTGCGAACGTCATTTGGTAAGGATTCTTGCGTCCGTATCGAGTGTCTCCCATCTGCAATCCAGATTCTGCATCGAAGTACCGCAGGCTGGAACTACCCCTGGCATTCGCGAACGCGAGAAACTGATGCCGACCGGTGCGATCATTCCTCAGAAATCGCCATTCTTTTCCAGGTCCATAGGTGTTCACCGGAAAGCCACTCGAGGTACTGGATCGGGAGGTACTGGATCGAACGGGCATCTGGAACAGTTCTCTCCCTGTAGCCTCCAGAATCACATCTGCGCAATAAGGAATTGTCCGTCCGCCGAAACCGAGCGACGCTTTAACCGATTTCAACGCTTCTTCCCACACCACGACCGGAGTTGGACGGTGAGGATCAGCGGCAAAGCAGGCGTTCACGAACCACGTAGGTATTCCGGCTACCCCTCTCAAGAAGTACAAGTGTGCGAGCCGATTCGCATACTGGTACAGGGGGCCGGTCCAGTCAGCAGCGTCAGCTCCGAGCCACGCTCTTGCTGAGTCGAGGGACTTGATAATTCTGGTTCGTGAGACCTCGGAAGCAAGACAGCCACCGGAGAACATTTCTTTGGGGTAACTTTTGGCCTCCAGCAGCAGCACCCCAGAGGGACCACGGTGGTCCCAATGGATCTTCGCCAGCGCATCCCATTTTGGGCCGCCCTGCGGCCAGAAGTCGGCCAGTTCACCCGCCAACTCCAATAAGTCAAGTGCAGCTAGAAACGAGTCGTCTTGATACTCAGCAAATCTGTCGCGTTCGAGAGGTGAGACCCACTGCAGCGATGCTCCACACTCGGCCAGCTCTGGCAAAGCTCCTAGGATGGCGGCATTCAATTGCTGCTGCCTGCGATTCACATAGGTCTGAATCTGGAGCTGGCTGCCCGCATATGCCCGGCCGAACTCGTCCACTCGGTCGCTCATTTCAACAGGATGACAGTGGCCCCACATCGGGAAGCCCGGAGGGAAGCCCAGGAGCTCACTGAGATGCGAAAGCTGACTTTGCGCATTTCAGACACTACTCCTGCTCTGAGACTGGCAACGCTAATAAGCTCAATTCTTCAATTTCTTCCAAAGTCTTACCCGAAATACCCTGCAGGTCCCCATACATGCCAACCGTCGCACTCATCACTCGTTCAATTTGCCCCTCACGTTTTGCCCATTGCTTCATGATCGCTTTCCGCTCTTTATCCAAATCTTCCTGCAGGGATGAGAAGCCTTCGACAATTGCCTGCACGCGCTGGCGGAAGCGGGGACCAGTCAAGTACTGGTAAACCATCTCGGCTTTTGTCTGCTGCCCTTCGGTTACGAGCCGAGCAGTGCTCACTTGAAGAAGTGTATTGCGCAGTATGGTGGCAACAGGCAGTGCGGAACGAGGGTGCGTGATCCAGACGCCGTCTATAACGTCGAAGGTATCGATTCCTATGGGCAGAGTCTGAGAAACCAGTATGGCTATATCTGCCTTGGCTATACGCTGATCCTCGCGCAACTTGGCAAGCCAGCCATAACTCCAGTTTTTCGTGCGCTTGGACTCCCATAGAATCGTGCCGCTCATCAGACCACTGGGACTGACTACACGCTGCACTGTGTCGCCACCAAATTCGCCTTTTGGGACTGGTTCAATCGTATCGAATGGAAACTTCGTTCTAAGGAGGTCCTCCAGTTCAAGTTCCTGAACCTCACCCTGCAACTGTTGAGAACCCTGTTCGGCCCTCTGCTTGAGCTCCTCAATCTTTTGCTGCATAGAAGCGATGGTCTGATCCTTCTCTGCGACCTTGAGCTTTAGTCCTTCTTCTGCTTCTCGTTTGGCTCGAGTGCGAACTTCGGATAAGCCCTCCTGTACACGCTTCGCTACGGTCAGTTCCAACTCACGTTTGGCATCGTCAAGCTCACGCTGTTTCTTGATTAGCTCTGCTTGTGCGTTTTGAGCCTCGGCCAGCTTTATATCGCGCTCTTTGAGTACGCTCTGTAGCTCGATCAACTCACGATCTTTTGCCTCAAGCTCTACTGCGCTGGCCTGTTTGGCCTTTCTCGACTCTTCTTCGATTACACGCAAACGTTCATTCTTCAACTGTTCCGCGACCTGATCGGAAACCTGCTGTTCGAGCGAGTGCTTCGCTTCCTTTACCTGCCTTTCCTTTTCGCGGACTACCTGTTCGCGCTGGGCAATCTCATTGTCTTTCTCGGACAGTTGTTCTTCAAATTGTTTGCGGGTCGCCTCAATCAATGGCGCAGCAAGAGATTCCGTCAGCCGAATCTCCGTTTTGCATTTAGGGCAAGTAATCGTTGGATCGATCGTAATTTCTGCTTCATTCATTCCGCGATACTAGGCTTCCGACTCCGCAGTGTCAGTGACAGATGCCCGTATTCAACGTGATGTGCTTTTCCTGATCGAAGATCTGTTGAACCCTGTAAATGCGAAATCGCGCGCAAAATCCCTATTTTCAGTAGATTAGGGTAATTGAGGTGGAAATTGAGGGTCGTGAGGGCACTGCCAATACCCCCTGGCTTGCGTTAGCGTAGTTTAGCTTGCGTTCCTGAGGGAGGTGTGGGGGCAAGGAGGCAGGGGGCCATCTGGCCTCAGCTGATGTGTCGCAGGCAACATCAGATCTTCGTGGTCTGGTGACGCGATTTTACCGCCTGAACCCCGGTCACAGGGTCAATAAGTGTAATCGAGATGTTTCAACAGTTCCGGTGGCCGAACCCGATGGAGCCGAGAGCTGACATTGGGATTCGCAGCCACAGGCGGGCGCGTCACTTTCACCGGGCGTAGATAACCTTCAGGACCCCTCGAACGGCCCATAGGGTTTCCCATGCGAGGTCTTCGTCCGCTTGAGAGCCATGCAAAACTTTATTTCCGGTCTTACGAACTTTATCGCCCAGCTCGAACCTCGCATCGTCAATCACCTTGAACTGGTTCGCATATTCAAGTAGCCACTGCAGATCATCCTCTGTGGGAATATGTCCGGCCAGCCTGCTCTTCAGTTGTTGCTTCAACCCTAACTCCAAAGCAGCCCTCGAAAGCGCAACGGAGGAATTCCAAAATCCGTGGATCAAGCAACGCGATGCCTCGCGCAGGAAAAGATTGACCCCGCTGTCAGGCGTGGCCTTCGGCGCCATAGCGGAGAGTTTCATCGTGCGATCGACAATGTTCTCCACTTTTTTCAAAAAGTCGCGCGTATAAAAGTCATCGAAGATGGTGGCAACGCTTTCGTGGTCGGTCTGTATGCTATCTGCGAGCCACCGGGCAGTCTGCTCATCGCTGAATCCCTCCAAGCACTCGATGATCTGCTTGCGCGCATCGCCCCACTCCTCTTGCTTTCCGATAAAGCCAGCCAGATATTCTGAGAGCCGCGTGCTCCCTTCGTTAGAAAAGATCACATCCATCTCTTCAGCAAAGGCATCGAACGTCAGTTCTTCCCAATCGGCTTCGCCGCACCTGTCGCATCGGTCCGAGAGGCTCTTGATAGCCTTATAGCTGAAGCACCGTTTGCATGTACGCTTGGCAGAGAGCAATGCGTACAGTTTCTGGTAAAAGCCCTCACGCGGAATGGCCATCCCTTGGCGTCCTCGCTTTTTGCTGACGGCGGTCAGCTTCTGTGGAACCTCAGAATTATAATGGAAGCAAAAGATTGGGAATCATTGGTTCAACGGGCAAGAAATTAGAACTGCCTAAGCCAGAAGGAAATACTCATGAACTGAGCGCGGCACTAGTAGCTAGATAACAAAAGACTAGCTTGTAATGCCCCGCATCCATATCTGATGTTCCCATTCTGACAAAGAGAGTGGCATCGCTCTTCTCCTAAGTGCGTTGATCCAACTCATGTACTGTTGCACGCTGTCGCACTTCGTCCATACACCGTCGATCCCACCCGCATTAAGCACAATCCTGTCAACAGGGCAGTGCGGCGGCGTCACGACTTTCCCCAACCGCCACAAGAACTTCAGATAGAGATTCAATGCCTTTTGCGATGTGCCATAACGCAGATGCCCGTCGCTTAGAAGCTGCCCAAATCTTACGCGTAGCCTGTCCTAAATCCTCTGAATGGCTTCACAGTGCTGAACATCGGCTATGGGCTGGGTATAACGTGGAGACTCTTCGCGGATGAACTTCCCCCATTCTGCCCGGAATGCGTCTCTCATCCCATCGTCCGATCCGCTTCTATAGGTCTTGTTATGCTGTAGTGCCGCCTGAATGGCATTACTCATTGCTGACGATTCATTATTCACGCGAGTCACTTCTAGAAACCGATCAGTCATAGAGCCTCGATTCTCCTCGTTGGCGCGTAGCTTACCACGGAAATGCGACCACATACATAGCAGCCCAAACGGGCCACACACAGATGTTTGCTCAGGAACAATTAGCCGCCGTGAGGCTCCGCCTGTCAACGGACGCTATTAGGCGTTATCATTCGTTGAGACCGCTTTTTCCTCGTCGGGGCAGCGGGGTCGACGGTTGCTCGAAACCACTGTAGTAAAACTGTAGTAGTTCTATGGTCAAAACGTGGCAGATCGGATCATAACGGCACGAATCGGAGTTCTTGTAAGGCGTTGAAGAATCAAGTAGAGTTGAAGATTTTCCGAACGGATCAGAACCCTTCTGTGTACTTGAAAACCGGCATACCCGAAAGGGTATCGGGGGTTCGAATCCCTCCCTCTCCGCCATTCTGGAGTGCACCGCAAGAGTGAGACGTGGAATTAAGGGGCCAGCCATATTGAATAGCTGACGGCCGAAAACCGATAGCTGATAGCTCCCCTACGAAGGCATCTCAGACGCCGCTGGTTGCGTCTTGTGCCCACTGCAGGGCCTGCCACCAGGCTGAGGCGATTTCTTCATCGTGCAGTTTCAATTGTTTGGCGAGTGCGCTTGATTGGGACCACTCACCCGATTCCTGGGCCAGCATGAGTTGGTAGAGGGGCCGGAGGCTACTGTTCTGGCCGAGCAGGGTCGTCTTCGTTTCGCGCTCCACGGGTAGTTGTTCGAGGAGCACATCCATGCTGACCTCAAGAATGGCATCCATGATGGAGAGCAGCCCCATCAGGAATAAATCGGTGTTCGATTGCAGGCGGTTGGAGAGCAGTTCGCAAAAGCGGGCGCGAGCCAATCCCATCAGCACCAGTTCGCTGCACCTCTGCTCGGCTGCGCCCACGGTGACGACGAGCCGGATCCAGCGCCGCATTTCGCGTTCTCCCAGAACGGCGATGGCATGGCGGATCGACTTGATTTCGAGGGCAAATCCAAAGAGCGGGGAATTCAGGTACCGGAGCTAGCGGTAACAAAGCGAGGCTTCCTGCTTGAGCATTTTCTCCAGTTCGCGCATGTCGATTTCCCTGCGGGAGACCATTTCGAGCAGCCGTATATAGTGCAAGCGGCTGGCGGGAACTTCGCGGCCGGTGACGATTTCGGGCCGGCAGAAAAAATATCCCTGGAAATAGACGAATCCCATGTCGCGGGCCTGATAGAACTCGTGGGGCGTTTCTAGTTTTTCAGCCAGCAGCTTGCACTTCGTGGAGCCAAACCGACGCATCATGCCAGCCCGTTCCTCCGGCCCGGTTGCCTGGATGTCGACTTTTATGATGTCGGCAAACTCAACAAGCGTTACACGCGGATCGTTGGGCGCGAAGTCATCGAGGGCGATGAGATAGCCGGCCGCTTTCAGCCGTTTGCAGGCTTCGATAACGCGGTCTTCCGGCTCAACCGTCTCCAGAATCTCAGCCACGGTCTGGTTGGGGGGCAGCAAGGTAATCAGATCTTTGAACAGGACCTCACAGGTGCAATTCACGAAAGCGCGGCGCTTATCGCAAAGCACGTTGATGCCGTAAAGCAGGGAGCTATCCAGTGTGGAGCGGGCCGCAAGTTCCGGATCGGCGTTGAAGTAGTCTTCGACACCGTTGCGGAAAAGAAGTTCGTATCCGAACACATTCTGCGTGCGATCGAGAATTGGCTGGCGGGCAACGAAGCGCTGTCCCGGTAGCGCGAGCGAGTTCGAAGCAGAGGGGTTCTCTTTGGCAGGAGCGGGTTTCACACCTCTAATATCGGCGTAGTCGTGGCGGAACTTCAGGCAAAACTGCGCGACTGTCGTCTTCCGGGAATTCAAGGGCTTGCCAATCGGCGCTTGCGGTCGAACCCTACAACCCTGCATGCTTCCGTTCCCGTGCAAGGCCGAAACGTGGGCCCGGGATTCCAAGGTAATGTCCCGGATGTGGAAAACTAGGGTACTTCCCCCTTGCGCAGTCGGCGGTTTCATGAGTAACATCAAGATGTTCCCTAATGGCCATGCTTCCAGGCTGGCCGTTCGCGCCAAACAAAACTCCAGGCGCCTAGATTAAGAGATAGTTTGGACATCGTTCTCGAATAGCATCCAGCCGATGTGGGGTTTGGTCTGCCGGTAGCCGGTTTGTAGTGAGCCACGCGCAGTGAGCTACGCATTGCGCCAGCCGTTCAGAGTGCCGACTAACGTGCCGACCGCAAGGAAAGACGAAACAACCAGGCCTGTGATCCAGGCCGGAGATTTTCAAAGAATAACAAGAGAAAAACTATGAATGCAGGACCCGGACGTTCCTCCGCAGGAGGAGGGAAGCACAAACGGCGCCGTGGACGGCGTCCGCCGAGACGAGGCGCGGGTGGCCCGATGGGCCGCGACCGCCAAGAGCACCAGGGCATTTTTACCGCTCCCATGGATCACAGCTACCGCGCCAATATGGGCATGGATAATGGCAACGGCAACCAGGGAAGAGGACCGCGCCGGCCCGGCTTTTCCGCGTCCTACCCGGTGGTCGATCCTGAGCCTCTACCCGCTCCACGAGAGGATGCGGCTTCGCGCGTTTTCGCGTTTGTCGAAGACCTGTTCTTTCTGAGCAAGATTCAGGAAACGGGCCGCAAGATGAACGTGAAGGTAGAGTTCGTCAAGAACGAGAAGGAACTTGCCGAGCGGATGAAGAGCAACGGCGAGGAAAAGCCTTCCCTGATCATCTTCGACTTGAACAACGCCAATGCCAAGCCTTTGACACTGATCCCGAAACTGAAAAGCAAGCTGAAGAAGGGGACGTCGATCATTGGATTCCTCTCGCACGTGCAGGGCGACTTGAAGCTGAAAGCGCACGAAGCGGGATGTGACATGGTGCTGCCGCGCTCCGCGTTTTCGCAAAATCTGCCGCAGTTGCTGCGCCGCCATGGTGCGGTGGACGAAGAAAGCGCTGCGGCGCAATAAGGGCTGTAGGAGGCAGATTGCCGCAGCACCGTTAGGAACCGAACCCTCCACCTGTAACCCAATAGCTAGTGGCCAGAAGCAAGTAGCTGGCTGAGCCTGATACAATTTCGCCGTGTTCCCTCACCAATTTATGATTATGACGGCGGCCATGGCGATGGGTGTGGCAGCTTCTGCTCAGCAGCCTCCGGTGAAAGTGAACGTCATTAACGTGTGCGCACCTACGGCCGACGAGCAGAAAGAATTATCGTCGGCGCTGGCCAAAGTACCGGCCAAGCCGGCGTTCGCCGCGGACTACGAAGTGGCTCGCGGGCGTTCGACACTCGACCCGAGCATCCCAATCCCCGGCATGCAACCCTTACCGCCCGGTGCGGTCTCGGCGGCCGACTGGGTCCGGGTTCGGCGTGAGTTCCCCGGTTCCACTCTGTTCAGCAATGTCCAATACTCGTTCAGCGTGGACTCGAAGAATATGGTGGAGACGCTCGTGCTGCGCGTGCGCGATCCCAAAGATGTGATGCAGATTTCGATTGAGGACAGCGCATCCGCGGTTGTTTCCGCGAGCGCGATGTTGTCTTCGAGCACGCCGGTTTCGCGCGTCAGACTGGAGCGCTTTGGGAAGTCGTCAGTGGCGCTGGCGCGGTGCTCGGGAGAAGAGGGAAGTCCGGCGGCGGATCAGACCGCGTACGAGCCCATTTTTCACGCCGCCTCTTCGATCATGGAGCTATATCGCGATGCTCTGGGCGCGCGCAAATTGGTGCCCGAGGAACTGGCTCGCCTGGGCGTGGGAACCTCGGTCAGAAAGTCGGTCGGAACTGCGACCAAGGCGGGCGCGGGCAGCAAGAAGAACCCGTAGTTTGTCGTGCCGGAGTGCGGTCTGAAGCGAAATCTGTTTTTCAGAATCTATCTACTAGCTCTGTTTCTTACCACTATGGACATACGCAATGTTGTGATCATGGGCTCCGGATGCGCCGGTCACACCGCCGCCCTATACAGCGCCCGCGCCAACCTCAAGCCGCTCGTGATCGAAGGCCATGAACCTGGCGGACAATTATCGATGACAACGCTGGTGGAAAATTTTCCCGGCTTTCCCGAAGGCATCCAGGGGCCAGAACTGATCGAGAACATGCGCAAGCAGGCCATGCGCTTTGGCGCCGACTATCACATGGGCCACGCGGTCAAAGCCGATTTGAGCAAGCGCCCGTTCGAGATCAGCGTCGGCAAACACACCATCCACACGCGAACGCTTATTATCGCCAGCGGAGCGTCGGCGCGCTGGCTCGGCCTGCCGAACGAGCATGCGCTGATCGGCCACGGTGTTTCTTCCTGCGCGACTTGCGATGGCTTCTTTTTCTCGGGCAAGGAAATCGCGGTGATCGGCGGCGGCGACTCCGCCATGGAAGAAGCGACATTTCTGACGCGCTTCGCGAGCAAGGTGACACTTATTCATCGTCGCGGGCAGTTTCGCGCTTCGAAAATCATGCTTGATCGCGCCAAGGCTAATCCAAAGATCGCGTTTCTCACCGATACCGTGGTCGACGACGTTCTCGATGTCGGCAAGAAGGAAGTCACCGCCCTGCGTCTGCGCAATGTGAAGAGCGGCGAAAGCTGGGATTTACCCACGAGCGCAATGTTTCTTGGGATCGGCCACATCCCGAACGCCAAGATTTTCGAAGGCCAGCTCGAAACCGACGCCGATGGCTACCTGGTTACGCACAAGAATGTCTTGACGAAAGTGCCGGGCGTATTCGCCTGTGGCGACGTGCAGGACCGGCGTTATCGCCAAGCTATCACCGCCGCTGGTTCCGGCTGTATGGCGGCTCTGGAAGTGGAAAAATTTCTGGAAGAGGAAGGGCTCTGACGGCGAGTTTCGGACGACGCGCTGAGAAAATCTTTACCACAGGGGGCACAGGGGTACACAGGGGAAAGCCGACAACCTTGCGGTTAAGATTTTGCTCGCTCGCGCAACACTTGCCGCCGTGCGGCGACCGGCAGCGTCTCACACGCAGTCCGCAACACCAATCGCGGTGCGTTCTTCCGGATCTTTTTCAAGTAGGGTACGGTGCGCTTCGGATCGGCTTTGGCGGTCTCGCGCAACAGCCAGCCCAAGCCTTTTTGCACCATGTCGTCTTCGTCCTCCAACAGTTGATTCGAGAGCCGCACGATTTGTTGAAAGAACAGTTGCTCGCGCGCTCCCCGGATCAGTGCCACACACGCGGCGCGCCGCCGCCAGCGATTTCGCGACTTCGTCCACAGGCAAACCTGGCGGCAGCGGGCAGGTTCGGCGGCCACCATCGGCGCCAGCAGATAATGCGCCAGGGCGTCGTGATCGGCCCAACTGGTTACGCGGTCGAGCCAGGAGGCAAAAAGCTGGAATTCGTTCGCGCCAAAATTCTTCGTCTGTTTTTCGAGCAGGAAAACAGCCATTACCTTCTCTTCCAGAATGCGGCCGGAGAAAAGTTGGTCGGCGACTTGCACCAGGAAATCCATGCCCCGTTCGCGGATGATGCTGCGCCGGAACCGCACCGCAAATTTTCTTAGTTCGGCCGTATACCAGCCGCGCGACTTTATGACTTCCTTGAAAAAGTGTTGCACGTCTTCCGAGTGCGGCGCCGACCCGCCATCCTTCAGCACGCGCCGGATGTGGTCGGCAATGTAGCGGGGAGTAATTTCGCGCGTGGACATGTTCTCCTCTGGTAGCAACAAGCGTCTCCGCCCGTCGCTTGCGAACAGATAATGATAAAAGGAGTTCCAGGCGCATGCTGTGACCTAGCGTCACTGGTGACTGTGACAGCTACTTTGCGGGGGCTGTATTGCCCGTTCTCAACGCCTTGTCATAAATCCAGAGCACCGCGGCCGTGGCCAGGCCGACCGCCGTCACGCTCCACCAGATCCGCTCCGGTTGATGATTGACTTCTCCGAAGTAGTGAACCAGGGTGCCGCCAAACCAGCCACCGATGAGCGATCCAATTCCGATGGGCAGGAACGCGAAACCCATGTACGTGCCCTGCTGTCCGGGAGGCGCGAGGCGCGAAATGTATTCGTAATAGCGCGGAGACATAATGATTTCGCCGAGCGCCAGCACAAACAGGGAAAGCACCGCGCCCCAGAGCGTCGGCCGCAGCGCGAGGATCACCCACGAAACAGCAGTGATCACCGTGCCCAAAATCACGGCCTGAAATGCCGGAATGCTGCGGGTCAGGTAATTGACCGCGAGCGTAAGGCAGATGACCGTCAGCCCATCGGTCACGAGAATCTTCTCAACGTCGGCCTGGGAACTGATGTACCTGTGAATGTACCCGGGCAAACTGATGTACTGCTGCCAGAACACCACCCAATACCCGGTGAAAAGCACAAGGAACCACATAAACCGGCTGATTCCGGCGAGCACAAGAAGCAAGAGCCCGACCCAGATCCACCAAGGCACGCTGTGCGCGGGAAAGATGAACAAAGCAACACGCAGAAACAACGCAACCATCAACACCGGCAAAACCAAGCGGTAATTGCCCACGACGATGCAGAAGTTCCGCGCAACCGTCGCAATGGAAGGCGGAGGCGCATCCCCAGCTTTGCGCGGTTCCCGGAAGAAAATAATGACCACGAAGAACATCGCGAAGACGCTGAGTGCCGCGACGCGGTAAACATTCTCGACGCCCAGATGGCGATGGGCCCAGGAAGCACAATACGGTCCCGCAGCGCCGCCGATGTTGACCATCGTGTAATAAATCGAGTAGCCGATGGAGCGAACGTTCTCCTTTGAGGCTCGTGCCGTGGTGCCCACCACGCATGGTTTCACCATCGAGATACCGAGCGCAGGGAGGATGAGAATGCAGCCGACAAACAAACCGAGCGGCACCGCGTTGCGCACTGGCGCCAGCCAGGATGCCCCAATCGATCCGATCAGGAAGTAGGCTGCTGCGAGGATGAGGTAGGCGATCGAAAGCGCGCGGCGAAAGCCCAGGCGATCGGCGGCGGCTCCTCCGAAGATGGCGAGAAACCATACCATGCCGCCGAACAAGCCCGTGAGAGTTCCGGTCTGTTCGGTGGAGAAATTCAGCGTCTCCTGCAGATACAGGGCGAGCGAAGCGAAGGCCCCGTAGTAGGAAAGACGTTCGAAGATCTCGCTGATGTTCGCGACCCAGAAGGGGCGTTCGAAGCCGGTGCGGATCTCGTGGAAGCGTTGGGAAAGGGTCAAGCGTGGCTCCTGAAAATGGTTGCTCCTGATGCCGCCCTCAGATTTTCAAACGCTTTCGGACTTCTTCTGCCGACAAGCCCGCCACGCGGATCACTTTATTCCGGCTGGTCTGGCCGGCTGCAATAGTAACGGAGGAACGCGGCAGGTTCAAAAGTTTTGCGAAAAAATCAATGCAGGCTTCGTTGGCTTTGCCGTCGACGGGAGGGGCTGTGAGGGCGAGTTTTATTGCGTCGCCTACTTCGCCGGTGATGGCATTCCTCTTCGCGCGGGGGTGGACTTTGACCGCGAAGGTTGCTCCGTTGGGCGCGTTTTTTATCGCTGCCATTGAAAGGCTCTACCACAGAGGGCACAGAGGTACACGGGAAATGCAATATTCATTCTTAGAATTCCCCTGTGCACCTCTGTGCCCCCTGTGGTTAAGTTTTTGCTCTTTCTCCGAAAATCGCCGTCCCCACGCGCACCCACGTTGCTCCCTCTTCAATTGCTACTTCGAAATCGTGCGACATACCCATGGAAAGAACTGCGGTGCCGATTTGCGGCAGCTTGCGCGCGGCGATGCTGTCTCGAAGCTGATGGAGTTGACGAAAATAAGGTCGCGAGCCCTCCGGATCTTCTGTGTATGGCGGGACGGTCATCAGGCCGTTAATTTTCAGATTTCCCCATCGCGGCGCGCCTTGCAGAATCTGCTCCAGTTCGTCGGAGTTTGGTGCAACTCCGCTTTTTGCCTGCTCGCCACCGACATTGATCTCGACCAGGACGGATAGTGATTTGCCCGCGCCTTCCGCTAATGCATTCAGTTTCTCCGCCATCCGCACCGAGTCAACGGAATCCACCGCGTCAAACAACTCCGCCGCCTTCGCGGCTTTATTTGTTTGCAGATGTCCGATCAGGTGCCATTCTATGCCCCGCAAGTCACGCAAAGTATTTGCCTTTCCCGCGAACTCCTGCACTCTGTTTTCGCCGAAAACGCGCAGTCCGGCAGCGTATGCCTCGCGGATGCGTTC
>Ga0116112_1000611_pt1 | contig 27273 bp, 41 predicted proteins | sample June2015DPH_8_15_FD_89721 | JGI IMG/M metagenome (GOLD analysis project Ga0116112, IMG submission 89721) | Peatland microbial communities from SPRUCE experiment site at the Marcell Experimental Forest, Minnesota, USA - June2015DPH_8_150 | ecosystem: Environmental > Terrestrial > Soil > Wetlands... | reverse complement strand
GCTCTTTTTCGTTCATAATTTTATTTCTAAAAGGTCTATACTTGTGGATGACTTATCATAAACTACAATAGGTAATTTTTCGTCGATAATTCCCGTACCTTCTCTAAACTGTTCATTAATCTTATCAGCATATTTTTTATAATCTTCTTCTTTTTTGAAGCGAGTGCTGTCAAGACCTATAAACAAAATAGATTTTGATTTTGATTTTTTCATATATTTATCTTTTCTATTTCTTGTTTGATTTTATCTTTATCAAATTTTGGAATTTCAAACCCCATACCACCCGGCATCAAGTTGCCCACATAATCCTTTTCGGTGAAAATACTGAAAGGTTTTACTGGTTTAAAATTATCCAATGTATAGTTCATACATTTGATAAATTGGTCGCACATGTTTTCAGCATTGATACCTCCTTCCTTCAATGCCCATTCTCTTCCTTGCTGACCACACCATTCTCTTTTTTTAGGACCGGCTAGATACCAATACATCAAGCCTTCGGCTGCATCTTCCCAACGTGTCATATCATCAAAAATATATGGCGTTGGTATGGAACCTTGGATACATTGTACTGGCGGATAAACAGGATACGCCCAAACACCATGCTTCTTATACTTTCCTACATTATTTGACCCGAAGTTTAAATCAAATTCAATGGGCGAACCATCGTCCTTTGTTTGCCCAATTTGATCCTGCAAGCCACCCGTCACCGCTACGATAATGGGCGTCCCACTCATGAGTGATTCAGCCGTTGAAAGACCAAATCCTTCATTGGATGATATGTTAATGGTAACGTCAGCCATGTTATACAACAGGTTCATATCTTGTGGTGAATATTTTGATGTGGAAAAGATAACGTCATAATTTGGACAAAACGCTTCCTTGACTGCAATCAAATCTGTTCCAGCATCCTGACGGACTTCGGTGTGTAATACCAATACACATTTTGCCGCTTCCTCAGGTGTGAGATTGTCACAAAGGGCTTTGTAGGCCAACATAATATTGCTGGTTCTTTTTCTCTGAACATTGCGTGAATTGTAAAAGATTACAAAATCATAATTCTTGTTGTTGAAAATTTCTTTTTTTCTTTTCTTTAAATTGGCATCGTCGTCGGGAATGGGATAAAAAATGGTCTTATTAATTCCATGCGGAACGTAATGCAATACGGCTCTTCCATCGGTATTTGGAGAATCTATGGTGGAAATTTTATCAGGACCCAATACCCATTTGTTTATATTATAGGTTTGTTTGCTGATTGACATCAATAAATCACAGGATTCATAATATGGCCTGTTATACATCGGATATGGTACATCGTCCCAAATGTTGTAATATGTGAGTGGTATTTTGGACCTGATTTGCCTTTCTAGGGAATATAACCACCCCCAAAATCTTGGATCTGTGAAATGCATAATGAAATCGGGTTTTTCTCTATCCATAATAGCAAACAAAAGTTCCTCATTCCCATAACCATCAACAGGATAAATTGTAACGTGTGCGTCTTTAACGCCTGTCATTTGCGCAGTAGCCGCATCCATGTTGATTACTTTGCCTTTTTCAGGATGTTGAATTGCACCGGCAATCTGAACCCAATCATAAGCCTTGACTGTTCCCAAAACGAGTTCTCTACTCATTGTAGCGACTCCTGAATGCATTCTTAAGTCGTCTGATAGTAATAAACCTTTTGGTTTTTTGTTAATTGCTGTAGTATCCATAACTTAATTTTTTAAAACAATTTTCTTCGGTTTGACTATCAAGTGAACATAGGCTGGGTCTCCGGTGTTTTGCCAATCAAAATTACTACAATCAACGTCATCCAATGATGCATCAGATATTTCCCATTCTTCTACGACATTTCCAACTGGTCCAAGAATTTTCAGAGTTATATCCCATGTAGTGTTTTTTGTTGTGATAGCCTTCATTATAGCATGTGTCGTACTTGGGTCAATTGGGTCATAACACATTATACTAAGGGCACCGTATTCAACTTCCCCAATAGAATTTATACTAAGTTTTGGTCTATCTATTGCATTGATAACATAAGAAGGAATTACGATTTCACCTTTTTTATTTTTGATAGAAGCGATAAATCGATTTTCTGTTTTGGGTTCATATGCTGTAAATTTATCTTTTTTAGAGACGGTCATATTAATAGTTTTTCTTTTTGTACCCACTTTATAGTGGTACTGTCTTTTAATATGAGATTCAGGTGTGGTTTTATGTTTCTTGCTTTTCATAGAACAACAGAAGTTAAGAACCGAATGAACCGGTTTCGCTTAGAACAGGGACAACGAAATTGTTCACAAGAGTTCTGAATGAGGAACTAGAAGAAGTGTCACCAACATAAAGGTTGACGCACTTTTCAACGAATGTTTGAAGAGTAAGATTGTTTTGAATGCCTAATATCTTAAAATTATCATAAAGGCTTTTTTCAATCTTTACCGTAGTAGCTGTTTTTGTTTTCATATATACATGTAAAAGTGTTTACATGTTTATATATGAAGTAGATTGAGAAAAATGTTATTTATATTAAGATGGTGGATTCAAAATATAATTTACAAGTTGTTCGCGGGTTTTCCACCACGTTTTTCCTTCTTGTGATTCATAAATAGCGCAATAATCGTCTGTTCCATAAAGAATAGACAGTTTTTCGTATTTTGAATCGGGGTCAAAATGAATTTGTATGTCAGTAATTTTCATTGGTATGATTTTACCATCACGCATATGCCAAAGGATTTCATTTACATCATATTTTGTTTCAAATTTCATAACTCATCTTTTGGAATATCTGAAACCGCATCACAATTTTTGCCTTTGTGTGGGCAATAACGACAATTTTTCTTTCCTTTACCGGGATTTTTAAGATAAATTTTGGCATCTTCTACAAACTTGCCATTGGGTGTGAAACATTCCGTAACAAATTCGGAGAAGTTATTCAGGGCTCCCGCTACCGCTCGCTGATTATTCTTTGGAACGAAGGTCTGAATTCGACTTTGAGGATAAGCATAATTTTCCCAAAGTTTTCTTCTTAAAATGAAAAATTCAACGTCAATCATGTCAATATCAACATTGTATTTTCTACTAAAAAATGCTTTATAGAGAAGAATTTGAGAGATTTTAGCTTCATCATCCCTTTGATAGTGATTCCAGCCGCTGGTGGACGTTTTGATATCAATGATTTTGTATCTGCCTGTTGCCTTTTCTCTCAATACCACATCAAGGTAACAAACAAATTCCACATCGTTTTTGATGGGCATGATGATTTCATCTTCAATGGAAATGAATTCATATTTGCCTGATGGAAAATGCTTGATACGATTGGTTACATTGGTGAATGCAACAATAATGTTGTCACCATCGTCACAATAGTCCTTGTAGTCTTTTGGTTCAACCACAACCTTTGTGTTTTTTAATTCTCTATCAAAAGCAGTTTTGAATACTTCATAAAGGTTATGCGTGTCAGCTTCTTTTGCAGATTTTTTATACAAAGTCTCAATATAAAGTTGAACGGCTTCGTGCATGGCTGTACCAAAACATGTATTGACATTATCCTCAAATTCGCGTAGTCCTTTTACATGGTCAAGATACCATCTATGTCGGCAATTAAACCAATTGGAGAATTGGGAAAAACTGACCCGTTTTTTGCCATTGGTTGGTGTTAAATTTTTTTCCATTAATTTACTTTATCAGTGTTTGCATAATCTGTCAAATATTTATAGAACCAAAGAAAATGACACGAATATTATAAATTGACTTCTTTTTGCGGCGGAGTATAATCATTGACGATGAGAATTAGTCAACTTCAATCATTAACGCAGGAAGAGCTTCAACTTCTTCTTTATGTGGTCAATGTAATGGAACCATTGACCAATCCAAAAACAGATATAGGTTTCAAAGAACTTTTGTGGTTCAAGCATGAGGTTCTTTTACAGAAACTTTCCAAACATGAATCAAAATTGACGCCCGAAGGACAAGTTGTATTCAAAAATTTGATGACCAAATTAAATAAAACCGCAACCGAAGAGGCAAAAGATTATGAACATACCTCAAAACCAATTTTTATCCAATCAGAGTTTTCATTCTGAATATATTGAATTTGTTTGGAAATTTCCAAAAAAACAAGAATTGGGACAGTGGCAATTTATCTGTCAATTCAGAAAAAACGGAAGTGTATATTTTGAATTAGGTGATGAAGATGATTTTCATGACAATTCAGCACATGTTGATTTACCATCATATAAACAATTCAATGAACAGGGTTTTGTTATTTTGTTTGATGAATATTTTCACGAAGGAAAAGATTTAGCAGAATTGGGCGAAGAAGTTGTAAAATATTTGAATGAATTATGAAAAAAAGAATATTGGTGGTTGATAAAAAGAAAAACAAGAAACACAAGAAAAGAAAGAAGGATGGGATTTTATTTACCAGAATATATACATAAATAAAAAGGATTGGGTTGTTCATCTTTGGGATGACGAAAAAGGTTATACCTCATTTGATTATCCAAAATATGCATACAAGAAAAAGGTAGGTGGACCGGAACGTTCACTTTACGGCGACGAACTTGTAAAAGTATTCAACTATAATGATAATGACCCCGAATTGTTTGAATCCGATGTTCCAGCCGAAACGAGAGTTCTTATGGATACCTATGTGGATTCGGACGAACCATCCAAAGGACATAAGGTCGGAGTTATTGATATTGAAGTGTCCACCGAAGGTGGGTTTCCCAACATGGAAACGGCCAACAAGGAAATTACAGGCATTTCATTATTTGATTATTTGACCAAGACCTGTTATGTGTTTATTCTTGATAAAGACCATAAAATAGATTCCAAGGAAGAGGAAGTTGAACCTTGGTTGCCAAAGGATTGGAAGATTACCACTGATGAAGAAAGACAGAAGGTAAAAATTGTTACAAGGTCGTTTGACGATGAAGACAATCTTTTGATAAGTTTCATGGATAAATGGCAAGAGTGTGCGTTCACAATCGTTACAGGTTGGAATGTTGATTATTTTGACATGCCTTATCTTTATCTTCGTTTGAAAAATTGTCTTGGTGCAAAAGCGGCCAAGTGCTTGTCACCCATCGGTGCAGCCTACGTAAACGGTTTTAGTAAAAAATTAACCGTGGGTGGCATATCCGTTCTTGATTACATTTTGTTATACAAAAAATTCTCAGGAAAAATGGAACCCACTTATGCTCTTGGTCCGATAGGTCAAAAGACGGTAGGTATAGGTAAAATTCAGTATCACGGTAATTTAAATGACCTGTATAAAGCAGACATCAATAAGTTTTTGGAATATAACATGACCGACGTTAAAATTGTTGTAGCGTTGGACAGAAAACTTAAATTTATTGATTTGGCTAGAAACATTTGCCATGTCGGCCATGTTCCTTACGATAACTTTCATATGTCATCAAGATATCTCGATGGCGCCACACTGATTTATTTGAAACGCAATGGTGGTTTGATTGCGCCAAACAAACCTTCACAGGGAAGACAGGATTATGAAGACAGATTGGAAGAAGGAGAAGAAGGCTTTTCGGGTGCTTTTGTAAAAGAACCCGTGCCGGGAAGGTATAATTGGGTCTTTGACCTTGATTTAACTTCCATGTATCCCAATATCATCATTTCTTTGAATATATCACCTGAAACAAAGGTGGGTAAGCTGGAAAATTATTCGGTTGAATCCCACGTAAAGGGTGAATTGACAAATTATCGGGTGGGTCAGGCTGATTATACACCACAAGAATTTGGAGAATGGATTGAAAAATGTAATTATTCGTTATCTTCCAATGGGGTGCTTTATAGGCAGGATAAAAGGGGTGTGATACCAATATTGTTGGATTTGTGGTTTAAACAACGCAAAGACATGAGAAAGAAGGCTGCCGAATTCAAAAAGGCAGGTGACATGGAGCAATATAATTTCTACAATCAACGACAAGCGGTTTGGAAAATCTTGCTTAATTCATTTTATGGAGTTTTGGGATTGCCTGTGTTTCGTTTCTATGATGTGGATAATGCTGAAGCGGTCACTACAACCGGTGTGGATATCATCAAGACTACCGCAAAAGCAATAAATGTTTATTACAAACAAGCTTTGGACACCGCTGAAGATGGTGATTGGGTGATTTATAGTGATACCGATTCGTGTTTTGTTGATTCAATTCCCATTATCAAGAAGAGATTTCCAAACATAGATTTGAATAATGAGGATGACATGACAAAAGCCATCATGAGCGTCACCACCGAAGTTCAGAGCTATGTGAATCAGTTCTATAACGTCATGGCTAAACGTTTTTTCAATTTGAATAAACACACGTTTGATGCTAAACAGGAAGTTATCAGTAAATCGTCGTTTTGGCTGGCTAAGAAACGATATGCACAGTGGATTATTCATGAAGAAGGTGCCTTATTGAAACAACCAAGGTTGGAAGTAAAGGGCATTGACGTGGTGCGTTCATCATTTCCAGCTTCATTTCGCAAGTTTATGGATTCTTTTTTGAGAAAATTATTGACCGATGTTCCCAAAAAAGAATTGGATGACATGATTCTCAAATTTAGGGAAGATATGAAGACTTTTGATGTTCTTGATATAGCAAAGAACACTTCCGTAAAATTTATAAGTCAGGACGGAACCAAAAATTATAACCCCGACAGTCGGTTGCCATTTCATTTTGAATTGGCCACTCCCGCTCAAGCCAAAGCCGCGTTAGCGTATAATGATTTGTTGATTAAATTGGGATTGGAAAGAGATTTTGAACCCATTCATCACGGCCAAAAAATCAAATGGGTATATTTACAAACCAACCAATACGGTCTTGATGCTTTGGCATTAAAAGGTGATGGAAACGACCCTGATGAAATAATAGACCTTGTAAATCAGTTGGTGGACAGAAAAAAGATGTTCGAGCAAGAATTAAAATCAAAATTTGCAAACGGCAAAAACGATGGAATTTATGATGTGTTCAAGTGGACATTTCCAAATCCAGCGATGAAAACAGCAAGTCAGTTTTTTGATTTTGGAGCATGAAAGAATATTTAAAATCCGAACAAGAAGATAATACCTATTGTTTATTAGAGAGATTCTCTGACAACAATTCAGTTAAGGGATGGTTTATTTTACATATAGAAACTCCTCTGAAAGAACTTCCCGCTGATGGTAAGATAGTGGGAACGTATGTCATTCATAATGATGAATGCCGTGTAGTTTTTATAAACAAGAATTAAAATGAATACCGAATAATATTTGACTAAAATAGGTGGTTATGATAGAATGACCGATTATGAATACAACCCCGTACATCAACCGAGCCGCTATTAAAAAACTTGCTTTGGACTATGCTAAAGCCAACCGAGCAGGACGTTTTACCCGTGTGGGTAAGGAATTTTTTGAACGAATCAATTCAAAAGTTCGCAATCTTGTTACAAGTGAAGTTCAGAGCCATCCAAGTATTGGAAAAACATTAAAATGAGTGTTGCTGTATTTAAAAATAAATGGGAAAAGATAAAAGTTGAATGCCCTTGGTGTGGCGCAACACAAATTGAAAATATTGTTACTAATGTAAGTAGTTTTAAAAATATACAATGCTTTTATTGTGGTAACGATTTTTATTATAACCATATAAAATGTGAAAGCACGAAAATTGAAAAATTGTAAGTATGTCTATAGGAACACCATATAGCCACTGTCCCCGTTGTTGGGACCATTATGATGTATGCAAATGCACGGAAGCAGAAATGCGTGAATATGAAGACAATCTAAAAAAAGAGAAAAATGTTAGTAATGCTTTTAGTAGTGGTTATTCTTTAGGTCTTAAAAACGGATATACCATAGCTTTCCAACTTTGTAAATCAAGAGTATTAACTATTCTTAAACAAGATATTCAAAATTGTGACTTATCTTGGGAGTCTTGTGATAAACGATTTATTGAAAAGATAGAAAAATTATGAAAGACACCGATAAAACCTTTACAATTAAATGTACCATGAAAGATAGGTGGGTTCCTCATTTTTTAGCTATGTTAAAATACATGGCATATCTTGGCAGAATTGGAGCATCCCGCAAAGTGACAATATATGCAGATGGTGATGGCGACTTTCATCCAAAGTTTGAGTGGGACGAATCTTTACCAACTGATGTTAAACCAATAACAGATGTTAATGGTGATAGATTTTATGATGCCGAATAATTTTCATGAAATTTGATTTCAAAATCAAGAAAGTAAACAAATACACCGCAGCCGAATTAGTTCAAGAACATCATTACTCAAAAGTAATGCCCCGACTTACCAAACATTATCTTGGTGTATTCATTGGAGATAAAATGGTTGGCGTTCTGACTCTTGGTTGGGGAACACAACCCCTTGCGACCATTCGAAAACTTTTTCCTGCACTTACCACCAAGGACTATTATGAAATTGGCAAAATGTGTATGCTTCCTGAAATGCCAAAAAATTCCGAGTCACAAATGCTATCAGCAGTAGTCAAATGGATGAAAATAAATTTGCCGGAAAGATTGTTTTTATATACTTGGGCAGATGGCATTGTGGGAAAATGTGGTTATGTTTATCAGTCTGCCAATTTTTTATATGGTGGCTTTATATGGACAGACATTTATATTGGCCCTGATGGTGAAAAGATTCATCCAAGAACCGCACACAACCTTTGTGTTGAAAACGCTAAGTTTTGTAATAAGGAAAAAATATTTTGGTTGACCCGTGATTTTATGAAAACGAAAGGCATCGTTAGAATAAGGGGAAAACAATTCAGGTACATTATGCCGTTGTCGAAGGTGGCTAGGAAAATGCTTGACAAATCAACGGTTAAATGGACAATAGACTATCCAAAAGAAAAAGATTTGGAATGGAAAAAACAAGTTGATGGCGGTTATGAAACCATTAAAGAATTTCCAAAAATTAATTTGGGTGTAGTCAACATTAATAAAAAAAATGTTGATTCTTATAAAAGAAAAGAAAATCCGTTTTTCGGATAGAAATATATAAATTATGAATAAGGAAAAAATATTCGGTTTTGAATATTACCAAAAACCAAGTTGTATTATGCTAGTTCCTACGCCGTATGGTGGTAACTATATTAATGCGTTGTCATTGTTGATTAATAACGACTCTTCAACACCTGACAGAAAAGAATTATTGGAAGAGTCAAAGAAAATAATAGAACGCATTGTAAATAAACTGTACAAAGAAGGAGAAGTTCAATAATATTTTATAATATGGGTGAAAGATTTATCATCAGTTACAAATCCATCTTTGACACTCCTGCTGATGCCTACGTAAATACCATTAACTGTGTGGGAGTTATGGGTGCCGGTATTGCTTTGGAGTTCAAAAAACGTTATCCAAAGATGTTTGAAGATTACAAGGAGAAATGTTCCAAACATGGAATTCGTCCCGGCGATTGTTACACATATTTTGATTTGGAACATCATGTCTATCTTCTTGGCTTGGCGGTGAAGGATGATTGGAAGTATTGGAGCACCCTTGAATGGATTGATGCGTCAATCAAATCATTGAAACTTGCCATTTTGGAAAATGACATAAAATCTGTGAACATGCCTCTTCTTGGGGGAAAAAATGGAAGGCGGGGGCCGTATGGAAAAGTCATCGGTTTTACTCCACCACCTGAAAGAACAGAACTAAAATGTCTTATTGAAGCTGAATTAAAACCTTTTGCTGAAAAGTTTGGTGTAGCTATTCAATTGTGCATTCCTGACGAAGCACCTGTAAAACCCAAGATAACCTTGGATACATTCATATGAATAATAGAGAAATAAGATTTAGAATTTGGGTTAAATCAGAAAAGAAAATTTATAATTGGTTTGGTAATGAAGACATCATATTGGATGCTATTCAATATGAGTGTGGTGATGAATGGACAGAAGATTGTGAAGTAATGCAATATACCGGTTTCAAAGACCAAAATGGTAAAGAGATTTATGAAGGTGATATAATAACAAATCATGCCAAATCAGAATTTATTCCTAAAATAGCCGAAGTAAAATTTTGTCGTGGTGCGTATATTGCTGATTGTGGGTCTGCATTATTAAGTATGTCGTTTACACAAAGAATGATTGAAGGAACCGTTGAAATCATCGGAAATATTTTTGAAACGCCCAATCTTTTAAAAAAAATAGACAAAATACAACAGCTGTGATAAGATGAAGAATCATTGGAGAATATAACTATGGAAAAGAAAAATATTGAAACATTTATTAAAAAATATCATTTGGGTGGCATCGTTGAAGGCGTCAGATGGTATGCCGACAACAACGATTTAATGGTGAGAGCGATGAGTTCCGACAGAAAGTTGTTTGATTCTGTTCGGTTGGAAAAGGGAGCGTTTTTCACAGGCCTTGAAATCGGCATTCAAGACACCAACAAATTCAAAGGGATGTTACCTGTTCTTTCCGATAATATTTCATTTACCTTGGACATGGATGAAAACGACAAGACAAGGGTTCGCAAGGTAATTGTGGATGATGGAAAATATGTGGTCACATATGTTGCTGCGGGCGTTGATGGTGTCGAAGCTGCACCAACCATGAAAACGATTCCACCGTTCACCGTCGAGGTCGTTTGTAACGCAGAATTGGTTGGCGCCTTTAACAAAGCATTTAGTGGTGTGGATGACAAGGATGCGTTGTTCACGCTCATTATGAACAAGAAGAAACAAAAATTGGAAATGATTTTGGGTTACAAGGAAAAGAACCTCTCTGACCGAATTGCCTTGGAAATCACCACGACTGCGGGCAAGGATACCGTAAAGAATCCAATCAGTTTCAATGCTAAACATCTTAAGGAAATTTTTGCCGCAAATAGTGAGGTAAGTGACTCTGTTCTTGGAGTATCAGAAGCCGGTTTGGCAGGAATAGCTTTTGATGCAAGCGGTTTCAAGAGTCAATATTATTTGGTTAAAACCGAAGTGGAAGATTAATAATAACAATAAATTAAAACAAAGGAAATAACATGAAAACGAATCAAACTCAACAAAATTATTACGGTCTATTTTACAAGAGTCACGGTGAATGGATTGGGCCGTGGTTCAAGGAAGTTCTCACCAAAAAAGAAATCACAGCGGAACTTCCCCGTGCTAGAAAAATTTTGAAATCCAAAGTTAGCACTCGCAAGGTCAAATTTATCTAATTATGGATTTTTTGGTTGAAGAAAGTAGAGTCCCCAAGAGAGACCATTCATTGTGGGTGGAGAAATATAGACCAACTACAATGGATGCTTTCATTGGTAATGACAGTGTAAAGGAGAAATTTTCCCAATTTATCAAAAAGGGTGATTTTCAGCATATTTTGTTGTTTGGCCCTGCTGGAACGGGTAAAACTTCCTTGGCAAAAATTCTCACAAATAATGTCCAATGTGATTCAATGTACATCAATGCATCAGACCAAAATGGTGTCGAGGATGTAAGAGTCAAAATGAAGAATTATGCTTCATCAGCGGGATTTTATCCTCTTAAAGTCATCATTCTTGACGAAGCCGATAGATTGTCTCAGGATGCACAAGGCATTCTTAGAAACATGCTGGAGACTTATTCAGCCCATACACGATTCATTCTAACATGTAATTATGTGGAAAAAATGATTGACCCGATTTCATCAAGGATGCAATCGTTTGAAATCAAGCCAATCTCCAAAAAGGAAGTAGCACTTAGATTGGTGGAAATTTTGCAAAATGAAAAGGTGTCATTTACGCAGGAAGATATTGTTTTCATTGTCAACACTTACTATCCTGACATCAGAAAAGTAATCAATTTTGCTCAACAATCAACCATCGAAACAGTGGATGATACGGGAAATACAGTTCTTAAAATCAAGATTTCCAAGGAAAATGCCGTGGAAATGGACATGCTGAACAAATTAGTTGATTTGCTAAAAACACCAAATAAAGCTGGTGTATTCAATGAAATTCGTCAAATAACCACCGAATTTGATGCAGGGTCATTGGAGACGGTTTATAGATATTTGTTTGATAAGGTGGAAGAATATGCCAAAGGAAAAGAAGCATTAATTATATATGAATTAGCTGATTCTATATATCAATCGGGGCTAGTTATACCAAAAGTTAGAGATATAACATTTTTAGCGTGTATGTATAAGATACTGAAACATTTAAAATAAGAAAAATTATGGAACTGCCAAGAAAGTTACCGGAAGGAAGAGAGCATAAAAGAATCCTTGGTGAATTTTACGACCTCTACAAAAATAGACCGTGGTTTTACAGAGCTGAGTTGATGGAAATGCATCCTGACCATTTAAAGCCTACACTTCAAGTCTATTGTGATTTTGAACCGGCTTTGGAAAGAAAGGAAATAGTTCAATTTGCAGCCACTTATAATTTGGCATTGGAAATTATTATTCGCCCGAATAAAAAATAAGGAAAATTATGGAAAATCAACCAACCGAGCAGGTCAATCACATAGAGCTGCCGCATCATTATAAACAATTGCCGGACAGGTTAAGACTAGCTCTAGGTGAATTTTACGATAATTCCAAAAACAAGCAATGGTTTCGTCGTGCAGAGATTGTTCAACAACATCCTATGCACATGAAAAATACACTTGAAATTTATTGTGAGTATGCTCCGGTATTGGAAATGAAGGAGATACTTCAATTTACGGCTAAATATGATTTAGCCTTGGAAATTGTTGCTCGCTCAAATCAGGGATAAGAATTGTTATTAAAAAAGAGGTTATGGCCGTCGCAAAAAAGATCACGCCAAAAGTTCATATTCTTCGTGGAACACGATGTTATTTGATAGGCCACATGCAGTATGCAAATGGCCGGCCTTGGAGAGAAATCGTTAAACAAAAATTGAAATACTGTGGCATAAGATTCTTTGACCCATATTACAAACCGTTTGTTCACGATATACCGGAAGATGAATCGGCTAGAGACGACCTGAAACATTGGATGGAAACAGGTCAATATGATTTGGTTCAACAACGCATGTGGGATGTTCGTGGTTATGATTTGAGACTGTGCGACATTTGTGATTTTTTCATTGCTCACATTATTCCTGACGTAGCTTCGTGGGGTAGCGCTGAAGAAATAACCACAATCATTCGTGAGAAGAAACCGTTGTTTTTATCGGTGGAAGGTGGCAAATCAAAATGCCCACTTTGGCTTATGGGCGTTGTTCCTCACAAATACATTTACGATAACATTGAAGATGTGATTGACATGATTAAACACATAGACAATGGGTTTGTAAAAACAAACAGTGACCGATGGAAGTTACTGAAACCGGAAATTAGATAATATGAGAATACACGAATGGAAAAAGCATTTTGCTAAAAAGCTACACGATAGATGGGACAGAAGTGAAAATTATGTTGAAGGCAATTGTTATGATTTACCAAATGAAGGATCTGTTCAATGTCAACTTTCAAAAATTAGGGGTGGTGGTAATTACAAGATATTTTATTTGAGAGCAGGTAAAATTAGTGTAGAAGAAATAAATTTGGAATTGATTTCCGAAAACATTTATGTGGACGAACCGCAATACCTTTAAAATATGGCTAATTACGAACTGATAGCAATAAAAAGAAAATGGGTTCCGAATTGGCTTTTTGCAGTTTTTGCTTGGCCTGTGGATTTGATAGTTCATCAACCTTTTAGGTGGATATTTACCATACCTGTAAACGAAGAATGATTTAAAATACAACCGAAATCATAAGCTCGATTATTTGTGAGTATAACCCTCAAACATTTGAACTTTATTTTGTTCATGATTGTTTCATAGAATGACCCGAACAAATAATTGAGGAAAGTTTCTGTTTGACCGGCATCTTGTGATGTCGGTTTTTTATGCGGTCATATATAATAGTTTCTTTATTATCCATACTATTTATATGATATGGCAAAAAGAGTCATTAAAAGAATCATTAGAGAAAACGCTATAGATGGAGCACCCGGTGGTGGTAGCGGGACATTGAATTACCAAACGGGGTATGGTACTCCCGGCGGTGGAAATATTACGCAAAATCCATCCAAGTTCTCTTCATCCGACAAAACCCAAGACCATTTTCAACCCAACACAAGTTCCGGCTCTGCTGTTCCTTCTATGCCTGACAGGCCTGACAAAGATGGTCAAGGAAGTAAGACAATAACAGGATATCCCGATGGTAAAATTGTTCAGGATAAAGAAACCGATGGTGGCGAAGGAGTAGCTGGACAAAAAATGGGCAATCAAATCATGAGTCCTGCTGGTGCGGCGGATAAAGCACAATCTGAACGACCTCTTAATCCCGATGCCCGATTTGACCCACAAGTTGACCAATTATTTCAGGGAAAGAAACAAACGCCTTCTCCTGATGAAATAATGTCAGCGCTTCAATACGAATTAAGTCAAATGGTCAAAAAAGACAAAGCCATAGCTAAACAAACCGTATTGAAAAACATGAAAGAAGACCCCCATTATTACAGTAGGCTCCATATGTTAAACATTGATGATAAAAAAATGAAAGTTGATGAAACCACTTTTTCCAAAACAAAAGCGGTTCTTGATGAAATGATTGCTGAAAAGCAGAAGAGCGTGGCGGTGGCCAATACGCCGGAACTTGATAAAATCTTCAAAGACCTATATGACAAACGAAAGGCTGTCAAGAAATTAAGTCTATCTTAATATTTTGTCGGTTTTAACAAAATAAGCGAATATTTATATACATCTATGAACTATCGAGATTTCTTCAAAAATAAAAAGGCAACTGCGAAAGATATTCAAAATCTTATTCCGGAAGGTGTTGACGCAAAAGAATTTCAAAAAGGCATCCTTGCTGAAATTAAACAGACCGAAGATGAATTTGTTGCCGCCAAGATCGCAAGTAAAAATTTGCAAAGCGATGCACATTACTATTCCAAGATTCAAGAACATTGTGGTTACTGCGGCGAAGATGAAGAAGAGGAAGAAGGCAGTGGTGAATATGATGACAATGGTGGTTTGCCTCTTTTGGGCGGCGCTTTAAATGTTCCTCATCATGGCCAACCAATTCGCCTCGGTAAAGTTATACAAATTGGCCGGGGATTCGGTGGCCCAGCCACCGGTGAGTTATCAGGTATGACCGCAGCCGGCAGTAGTACGGAAAAAGCTGGCGTGGCCAAGGATAAAGGTGGTCTTCTTGTCAGTCAAGATGGTGATAAGGAAACTATAACCGCAGGTGGTAAGAAAACTGATGGTTCGGTGGCTTCCAAATCGGTTGGTGGTGCCGTTGCACCGGGTGAAGGTCAAAAACAGGGTGGTTTGAACACCAAGGGCACCATTGCTAATACTCCAAAATTGGATGAAAATAAGGCCCAAGTCCGTAAAATTGTCAAAGAAGTCTTGAAGGAAATCCGATTTGACAAAGAGAGTGGCAAATGGGTTAAATTAAATGAAGGTGGACATAAGGCTGGATGCAAATGCGCATTTTGTAAAAATAAAGGGTCATTTGGGAAGAAGGATAAAAAGGAAGAAATGGATGAAGCAACAGTTGACATGAAAATGGGTCCTTCGTATAAAGTGGTTCAACCTATTTTGGCTAAAACTTCCGAACCTGACATGTTTGCTAGAACCAATCAATATGAACCTGAAATCAGTGAAATGTATGATGACGAAGAAGAATGCATGATGAATGAACGTTATGTTGCGTTAGCCAATGCACAACGCAATCTGACTGAAACCGAATTGTCTGAATTAAAGAGTCTTCGTGAAAAGATTGATAGGATTTCTGAAAAGAAAAAATTTCTAAAAAAGGCTGTAAATCCTGCTCATAAAGGATATTGCACACCAATGTCTAAGCCTACCTGCACTCCACATCGTAAAGCATTTGCTAGAATGGCTAAAGCCGGTAAATTTAGTAAAAACGACGAATCAATAGAAGAAGTAGCGCCTCCGGGATGGGAAGGAACGGTAAAGGCTATGAAGAAACATTCTGTTGGTGGTGCCAAAAGATGGAATCCCAAAAAGGAGGAAGAGGAAGAAACTGTAGGCGTGGAAGAAGCTGAAAAGAAAAAGATTACCAATCCCTATGCATTAGCATGGTGGATGAAGAATAAAGGCTATAAATCCCACAAGGAAGAGGATGAAGCTTTAGACCCACAAAAATATCCCGGCGCAGAAGAGATGGACGAGGCTACGGTTGACATGAAAATGGGACCGTCATATAAGGTTGTTCAGCCAACATTAGCTAAGACTTCTGAACCTGACATGTTTGCTAGAACAAACCAATACGACCCCGAAGTAAGTGAAGGTGAAGAACAAGAAGATGAAGCTGCAATGGACGAAGCTGGTGGACAGGCGGTTCAGCATAGTTCCTACAGAACCATTACTCATGGAAACCTTCCGCAATCAGGAAAACAAAGATGGGCGGATGATTTGGATGAAGCTTCCAAAAAGCCGAGCAAGGTGGCCAAAACCATTCAAAAGGGAATGAAACCAAAGACCACTTTGAAAAATCCAAAACTAAAATTTCAGAAACCAAAGAAAACTACTAGCGGTGTCCATAAAAGAAAGCCGTAATTTTTTCAATGTGCGCATTAAAAAATCACAAAAAAAGCTGAGTGCTTATCGTTCCCACATGGGAATACGAGAAGGTCTTAGTTTTAGTGATTATTTTGATGATTCTGTTCCTTACGAAGTAAAACCTACTTTTGTAACCACTCCAACCTGTGAAGAGAACGACAATGCGGATTTTGTCCAACCCGTGGATTATCCTACCCGTGCCAAAGATTTGTTTAAAGGTCTTTGGGAAGAGACAGGTGAATCTAGGATTCTTGCAAGTGGTGGTTATTGGTTGACACCGGAATGCAAGTTTGAGGATGCTTACATAGGTAGTAATAGTCATGAATTGTGGGCTAAAAATTATTTAAAAACCCACGACATACCTCTGAGCCATGAAGGCTCGGCCAAAGCTTTAAAAGACATGGGATTCGTCCGAATTTTGGTTCAAGAAGGGTTGATGCTAATAGGTTATACGTTACCACCAACGGATAAACAATGGGACATTTTGATAGATAGTGCAAATAAGTCAGGTGTCACTTTAATTGACCAATCAGCCAATAAAATCGTAAAAGACAAAAGTAAAATACCATCAAATAGAATAAGGCATAATCCTACAGCTTTACGTGAAAATAAGGGTAATCGACAACTATTTATAGAAGGTATGATGCCTGAAGACATGGATACGTTTAAATCGCATTTGGCACAATTATTTTCTTATTTGCAAAATGAATTGAAAATAAAGACTGTGCCAAAGGTAAAGTTATTGTCAGATGAAAAGAACGCCAACAAGATTTTGGGCAAGACGGCCTATTATGACCCTGATACAAGAACCGTTAACTTGTACATAACTGACCGCCATCAAAAAGACATTCTTCGTTCTTTTGCTCATGAAATAGTCCATCATTGGCAACACGAAAACGAAAAACTTCAAACAAGTAAAAGTGGCAGGAACATAGATAAAAGGGGTGAAGACCCACAATATGCTCAGCACAACCCGTGGCTGCGTCAAATGGAAAAACAAGCTTACTTACTTGGTAATATAATGTTTCGTGATTGGGAAGATCAAAAGAAAGCTAAAGACCGAAAAAGTAGTAAGAAAATGGTCGAGAGAACTTATTTGATTGGCAAGGAATATCCACCAAAAAAGATGGATTATAGTGGATAATTTATATGAACGACTTCAATCAAAGTGGAACTCAATTGACTCTAGGATTTGAAGAATATCCTGATTTAAAAACGAGTATCATTCCTGATTTTAATCAAGTGATATCTAAAAAAATTGACACTCTTAAGCAAAATAACGGTTTTGACCCATATAAAATAATGGTTCAGAAAAAACAATTGAATGATGGTGAAATTGAAGATACCACCCCAAAAAAGACATGGCCTGAAAAGGATGTAAAGGTATTGGAAGATTTTTGTGAAAAACACGGCATTGTCGGATTTAATTGTGGAAGAATGTCGCCCATAGCCGCTTTAGCATTTCTTAAACAAAAGTTGGGAATAGTTGACGGTCCGTTGGAAGAAAGAATACCTTATGGTTATGAAAAAATAGGTATAAATAGTTCAAACTATCCTTACACAAATGTAACAAAGAAAAAGATGATTCTCAATGGTTAAACCTATTTATAGATTGTTATGGAAGGTAAAGTTATGAAAAGCATTAAATCCTCAATATTAAAACAAGTAGCTATTTCATTGGTCATCGCATCATTGGTGGTAGGATGTTCAACGGTTAAGGGTATTTTTGGTAAATCTGCAACCGCAGAACAAAAATCCGCACAAAAGATTACATTAGCCCAAAATGACATTGCACAAAATACCAGCGACCAATTATATGAAATATCAGGATTATCTTTTGGTGTCGGCTATTCTTTGAATCAATCTGTAACCGATGACCCAGCAGTTAAAACTGCTCAAACATTGAATGAAAGAGTTCAGAATATTGCTGGTTTACCAAATCTCAATGACCAAAAATCAATTCAATCTTTAGCTGATGATTTAATAAATGGAAAAGGTAGTAAAGAATTAGAAGATAAAGATAAAGAAATATCTGACCTTCAAGCTCAGAAAAAGGATTTAGAAGCTAATAAAGATAAAGCAATTTCTGATTACATGACACTTGCTAATGCTACTGCATTAAAAACTGATACATTATCAAGTCAATTATCTTCTTATACATCATATTGGGGATTGGGTGCAGTAGTAAAAGGATTGGTAAATTTTGGTAAACATATTTTTTGGGTAGGCTTATTTTTAGGTATTGCTTACACAGTATTAAGAATACTTTCGTTTACCAATCCTGTTGCAGCATCCATATTTAGTATATTCAGCAGAGTTGGTTCTATTGCTATACAGCTTATTGAATATATTGTTCCAAAAAGTATAGATGAACTTGAATTGGTAAGCAACGATGCATATAAAGCATTGGAAACCGAATATACTACTTTGAAAAATTCAATTATAGCCGCAGCTGTTGCACCTGTTGCAACAACTGTAGCTACTGCCGCAGTACCAACAGCAGGAAGTATAGCTCCTCCAACAGTAGTTATCACTACTAATACCACCCCCACATCAAGTATAAGTGGCAGCCATTAAGTTTTTAATATAAAAACTTGTAATTTACACAATCTTAAGACATAATGCTAATATTGACACTACATATAGTGTGATATGAGTAAATTTTATATACAAGATTCAACGATAAGTCGGTATGTCACCTTTAATACGGTGCCGGAGCTTGTCAATTATTTCAATTATTTGATTCCAAGGGCATTTAAAATGTCAAGGAGTCAATATGTTCAAAATCTTATAGATTTAGGATATGGATATGACGACCCAGCCGGAGTCATGCTAACCCGTGCTCTATCGGAAGAATTTAACATTGGAGTTATTAAAAACAATAACTACGTAAAAACTGATATTCACACCGCCACCGCCTTCCAAAAAGAAGAATACGGCGATTAAACAACAAGTGTAGGTCATTTGTTATAGAATGATAAACTTGGATATTGAATGGAGTGACCCCTATCAGTGGGAAAACAAAGACGGCGAATTTGTATGGCGCCGTGCATGGAAAATTCCTGTTGAATATCGTCCGCCCTTTTTTACTTTTTGGAATCATGCCAAATATAAAATGTGGGGCGAAGGTTTCTCCGTAGCCAAGGTTGATAACGATTGGTACCTTTATGAAACCAAAGTTTGTGCGGAAAATTTTAGTAATATCGGTGCTAAAGACCCGCCCTCCCCTCCAATAGAGGCTGAAGAGTTTTGGATACCCCCCTACAAGGTTGAAAATGAAGACGGTCTTAGACCTTGGCAAGTTGAGTCTGTAAGCAAATTGGTGACAGCTATCAATAAGACAGGTTGTGCCATTGATGGTTCGGATGTGGGTGTCGGTAAAACTTACGTAGCTTGTTCAGTTGCCCGAGAACTTAAAATGAAGATGCTTGTAGTTTGTCCCAAGGCTGTGATGGAACCGTGGAAGCGTGTGGTGACAGACCATTTTAAAATGAAGAGTTCATTGGTGGGTATTATAAACTATGAACAAATTCGAATAGGTAAAACCGATTCCCCCTTTGCCTCTTATGTTGAAAACAGAAAAACACACAAACGAAAATTTATATGGAAAATCCCGAAAGATACGTTGATTGTTTGGGATGAGTCACAAAAATTAAAGAATTGGAAGACCAAGAATTCAAAGACTTGTATCGAAGCTCTCAAGCAAAATTACAAAATGCTATTTTGTTCGGCCACTAATGCAACCAATCCCCTCGAACTTAGAACCGTCGGCACTTGTTTAAAACTATTCAAAGGTGCAAATGCTTATTATCAGTGGTGTTATGAACATGGAGTCCACAAAGGGCGTTTTGGTTTGGAATTTACCGACGACATGAAGCTTAGACAAAAAGTTTTGAAAAAATTACACAAGGATATTTTCATTAATCGTGGTGTCAGACTCACCCGAGATACCATTCCCAATTTTCCTGAATCTGAAATCATTGCTGAATGTTATAACATGGATGATGCGGATGTCAAAAAAATAAATGAATGTCATGCAGAAATGCAAAAGGAATTGAAGAAACTAGCTCAATTGACCAAAACCGACAAGGCTAGTGAATTGACCGCCATTTTGCGGGCACGACAACATATTGAATTGATTAAGGTCCCCCTATTTATAGACATGATTGAAGAGGGATTGGAAAATGGCATGTCTGTGGTAGTTTTTGTTAACTTTACTGAAACTCTTCAAGCCATAGCTAAAAGGTTGAATATCTCGTGTATTTTTGACGGTAAAACCAAGGATGAAGAACGTCAGAAGAATGTGGATGACTTTCAGGCTGGTAAGGAGAAGGTGATTTTAGTGAACATAGCTAGTGGCGGTGCTGGTCTTTCCCTTCATGATATAGATGGTCTTAATCCGCGTTTAACATTGATTTCACCAAGTTATTCAGCCGTGTTAATGAGACAGGCCACAGGTAGAGTATGGCGGGAAAATGCAAAGAGTAAAAGCGTTCAGAAAATAATGTTTGTAGCGGGAACAATCGAAGAACAAGTTTGTGATAACGTCAAGGAAAAACTTAAAAATCTTGACCTTTTAAATGATGGAGATTTGACTTATGAAAAAAAAGACGAATAAAAAAGATGAAGGTAGCCTGACAGCCCAAGAGTACGAAGAAATCTATAGTGTTTTGAGAGAATATGATAGAATTGTAAATCTTGGAAGGATAATGGAACCCTTTTATGTCAATGATGTAAGGGTTAAAAGATTGCCTCGAATCCATAACATCATGAAAAAAATGAAGCAGCGAATGGAAGTGGAATATCCAACGAGTTTTTTGGCCTAAAATTTATGATCAAACTAAAATCCCTATTAAAAGAAGACGAACAACCCAAGACGTTTTTTGAAATTCGAAGGGAACATGACCCGGATGGAATGAAACACGACCTTCGTTTGGTGTGCCTGAAATGCGGAACAACTGAAACGTGTAGGTGCTCCAAACCAAAACGAACCTTTGAGGGGATTTGTAATGATTGCGCAGGAATAGACGGTTGGGGAAACAAACTATGAAAAAAGATACAAAAACTTCAACACTTAAAACGGTTGTGGTAAAATGTTCAAATTTTTGGATGGATGAATTTGACATCGATTCAGACAGCTTTGATGATATTTACGTCGAAGCCGCCACTCGCGCTATCGAAAAAAGAAAAGATACACCGGGATTTAAAGTCACAGTCATTCTTGAATGTTGGGAGAAAAAGGATTTTAAAAAGCCGGAAAAACACTTTTGTTACAATACTTATCGTGTTTTAATCAATGCTGGATTGCATGAAAAAGCTGAAATACTTCGTCTAAATTTCATGAGAATGCATGGTATTGACCTTCAAAAAGAAAGTTTGAGAGGAGAAAATGGAAACACAACAAATCAATCCATCACCGACACCAACGGAAAATAAAGTGTTGGAAGTCGTGGTCCGAGAGTTACAGGAAGTTAAAAAAAAGATTGCAAACCTTGAAAATAAAACGGTATTGGAAGAGTTGCAGCTTCCCGAAGAAGATTTAAAATCCATAGGCATCATCAAGATTGACCCCCGAAGACTTCGCAAAGGACGAGGCGCTAGACCTTTGCTGGAATCGGAAATAAAGGAAGCTCAAGAACATTGTAACAATGCTACGGCCTGCGCTAAATACCTCAATGTCGGATATAATTGCTATAAAAAATGGGCAAAAACATACAGCCTATTCAAAACAAATCCTTGGGGCAAGGGGGACAGAAAAAGATATTGGGCTCCCGATAAAGGCAAATATCCCCTCAATCAAATACTTGAAGGCAAATTTCCAAATTATCCCATTTACCGGCTTAAAGACCTTCTCATTCGAAGCGGAACAAAAAAAGCGGAATGTGAAAACTGTGGATTCAATGAGCACAGATTGACAGACAAAAAAATGCCTCTGCTGATAAGTTTCAAAGATGGTAATGAAAAAAATCATCTGTTGGAAAACATAGAAATTTTGTGCTATAATTGCATGTTTCTTACGGGACGTGGATACATACGAAGGGGTAAGGTAGAATTTAATTTTTCAGACCCCGACAGAATTCAGGGTTCTTCCCGAAAAATCGAAGCTCGATTTTAATTCATTCTATTTATAGGCAGAATGCAAACAGTAAACCACATCTTGGCAAAAGAGGGCATTTTAACCACGTTCTCCATAGCTAAAAAAGTTGCCGCGAGGGATGTTAAAAAACTTCGTGAAAAGTTAAAAACTGCAAAGGTGGATGCTGAAAAACTTAAAGAGTTATTGAGAAACGCGGTCATTAAGGAAACCCAATCTGATATTGGATCCAAGCAAATCCCCGGATTGATACTTGGTGGTTTTGAAGAGAACGAAGAGAAAAAAAGATTGATGGAGTTAACTTATTTTGCTTCCATCATCGCTAAAAAATTGGCAGAGAAAAATATAGGAAAATATCACTCTTGTTATATCATCAATGCAATCGTAAATGTATTAGGATTAACGGAGGAAGATTTTGATGACTTCCATAGAAGATTTTCAAAATTCAGAGACGGAATCAATGGCAACAATGAGTTGGATTAATTCCGATTGGATGAAAGAGTGGAAAAATTTAGCTCTTCGTTCTGAATTAGGTAAAGTATGTGGTTATTGGTATTATGATATTAATGACCGCACATACAAATACATCAAATTATAATTAAATTCTACGTGAACCTATACATACGTATAGGTTATGAAAGTCAATAATATTCAAGATATCAAACGTCCCGAAGGAACAGTAGTATTCGTTACAGGCGTTACAGGACAAGACGGTTCTCTGATGGTTGATTACCTCCTTAGTGAAACAAGTGCCTCCGTTGTTGGTGGCGCTAGACGCTTAAGTGTAGAAAATCATTCCAACATCAAACATCTTGAGAATGAGTCAAGATTTCAATTAGTCAATTTTGATTTGACGGATTCTCATTCCATATACAAAATTATGGAGTGTATAAAACCGAATTATTTTATAAATTTTGCCGCTCAAAGTTTTGTGGCTTCTTCTTGGGATTTTGCTCGACAAACATGGGAATGTAATTCCACAGCAATTTTGGATTGTTTGGAAGCTATCAAACGTCTCAAACCCGATTGCAGATTCTACAATGCTGGCTCTTCGGAAGAGTTTGGCAATGTTGTATATGAACCACAAGATGAAAATCATCCTTTAAGGCCAAGAAGTCCTTATGGAGCATCCAAAGTCGCTGCTCGCCAATTAGTAAAAGTTTATAGGGAGTCATATGGAATTTACGCCGTTCAAGGCTGGTTGTTCAATCATGAAGGATCAAGGCGCGGTGAGGCATTTGTCACAAGAAAAATTACAAAAGGCATAGTTAAAATTTATAACGATATCAACAATGGCACACCAATTGTTCCTATCGAATTGGGCAACCTTGATGCTAAACGAGATTGGTCCAATGCTGAAGACATGATGGATGCGGTATGGAAAATGTTGAATCAAGACAAATGCAATTATCTGTGGCTTCCATCTAATCCAGCAGTAATAGAAACGTGTAAAGATGTAAAGAATGTTGCTCCATATATAAAAGATTACGTTGTTGGTAGTGGAGAAAAACATACAATTCGTGAATTTGTAGAAAAATCTTTTGAAATGGTTGGAATAAAGGGCGAATGGTATGATACAGGAGTGAATGAAAAGTTCATGCAAAGAATAACGCCCAATGGATTGATTACGTTGGTTAAAGTAAATCCAAAATTCTATCGTCCTGCCGAAGTGGATGTATTGTGCGCCAATTCTGATAAGATTAGAGAAGAATTGGGCTGGCAGCCAAAAACCACGTTTAACGGCTTGATTGAAAAAATGGTTGCTAATGACTTGACTTCTTACAATCCTGTCATATAATGTAATCTATGAAAAGTGGACTCACATATATTATATTTGTCATTGACCGTTCAGGTTCAATGCAATCAATCTGCAGCGACATGATTGGTGGATTTAATACATTCATCAAATCACAACAGGACGCAAAGCTCGGTCAATGCCGTGTTTTTGCTTATAAATTTGACACGCAATATGAGACAATGTTTGAGGACGTTGACTTGTATCAGGTTCCTCTATTGGACAAAAACAATTATATTCCAAGAGGCGGCACAGCGCTTTACGATTCTCTTGGCAAGACCATCAATGACATGGGTGCTCGCTTGTCAGCCATGCCGGAAGAGGAACGACCTGAAAAAGTTTTGGTTGTGACCATCACCGACGGCGAAGACAACGACCACCTGCACAACAGGGATGCGGTTCGTATGGATTCCATAATGGTAAAAGGAATGGTTGAGCATCAAACCAAGGTTTATAGTTGGGATTTTGCTTATATTGGAGCCAACCAAGATTCTTGGGCAGTCGGCAGTTCAATGGGCTATCAAGCAGGAACCACATTGGATTATGTAGCCGATTCAGCGGGAACAGCTCTTGCTTTCGATACATTGTCTCGTAGCGCTACCGCATATCGCAGTTTGAAAGGTGCAAGTTTCAAGTTTATGGACACCACCGATACAGCGGCTTCTAAAACAAAAAAGAAAATTCCATCAAAAGTTGTTTAATTTTGATAATTAATAAAAAACAGGTCTTTTTGTGTAATGCAAGATGACCTGTTTTTTGCTTTCGATAACTACTATTAATGAAAAGGTGTGCACAATGTAAGATAAAAAAGAATTTGGAAGAATTTTACAATAATCCAAGTGCAGGCAAAATGGGTAAAGGGCCATATTGTAAATCTTGTGCTAAACTAAGGTCTAAATTATGGAAGGCCAATAATAAAGATAAAGTAAAGATTCATAAAAGAAGAGGTCGTCTTAAAAAAGTTCACAACCTTTCAATGGAAGATTATATCATCCTATTAAATAATCAAAACGGATGTTGTGCTATATGTGGTAATAAAGAAAGTAAACATTCCATTTCGCCTCAATTATACGTTGACCATTGCCATAAAACTAATGTAATAAGAGGATTATTATGTCATAGTTGTAATGTTGGGATAGGCTTATTCAAAGATAATATATCAATTCTTGAATCTGCAATCAAATATTTAAAAAAAGAACCCTCTATTATAGTTAACAGAGGGTCCTTTTTTAACTTTAATTCCCCAAAGAGTAATTTTCCTAATCTTCAACCAAATGCGGAAGGTGTGGTCTCCAATCAGGATGCTTGATTTCTCTAATCAAGTGAGACAATGGAATTGGTCTTGGAGCCTTTGGCTCGCGAATCAATTTCAAACCCACTTCACTGTTAAGCTTGTTACCTTTCTTGGCATTAATTTCCTTGGCTGTGAGGGCAAGGTTTTCCCAAGTATTTTGACCACCCCTCGATTGAGGGAGAATGTGGTCAACCGTAGCTTCATGACGCTTCAATTTTCTGCCCGTGTATTGGTCGGTACCGTTATCACGAATCCAAATAGCATCCTTGGAAGGTTTGCCTTTGAATTTTTTAAGAGGCATTCTGCTAAAGTTTTTAGCAATAATGACCGTAGGCGCTCTCATGGTTTTGAGGCCATTACCATAATGAATGACATCATCAAACGGGCGAACAGGTAACGTAATCCACTCTTCCCAAGTTACCGGACGAGGCCATGATTGACCGGATGGCCAACCATTTTCGTCAAGGATGTATTCACCTTTTTCATCCTTTTCGTATTCAATGTCAAGAGCCAAAGCGCACTTGCCTGCGGCCAAGTCAACCAAGGCTTTACCCACGGTTGATTGACCTACAGCTTGCCAAGCGCTGTTTAGCTTCAAGACTTGCGTTCTGTTGATAATGTTCATATCGTTATTGTTCTTCTATCTCATATGCGTTTTACTACTTGTTGTTATTTTTTAATCGAAATATGTGGGTCTGTTAAAATCAACCACATCAGCAAATCTTTCATAATCCCACATATACATACCTATTTGTTGCCTTGATTTTTTATGCGACGGGTCATTGGCTGGAATAATCATCATTGTATTGCCGGGGCCGGCAGCTTTGACGAATTTTTTAAACCAAGCGGCCCCATGCAGTTTCTTTATGTCTTCATCCAAAACATAAGGTGTCTTATGATAAACCCTTGGTTCCAGCCGTTTAATACCTTTGGCTTCTCTAACAACTTTCATAACCCGGTCTGCTTGTGCCTGAGCTTCTTTCAGAGTCACTTTGGGTTGATTTTTCCGTAATTTCCTTATTTTATCTGCCCATTTCTCCAATGTTGTTTTCATATTTAAAATTTCCCGTTCAGATAATCTTCGTAACTGATGATTTTGTCACACAATTTACATTTGACCGTGCTAATTGTGTACATGGACCAATGGCAATTGTGTACCGTTCCTTTGACATGAACAGTATCGCTTCCACAAAATTCGCATGGATTGGTATGGGTGTCTCTTATACACCAAGCACAGCGATATTTAGGCTCGTCATCATTCATTTTATGATGATACTCCACTAATTATAAAAGTCAAGCCTCACCAATAGGCTCTGCTCCAACAACCCAATTCGATATCAATGACCAATCTCTATCACGTTGTTGAATTGATTTTTCATGGAATTCCATTAATTCATTTATCTCTTCTTGGGTTAATTGAAGGTCATTACAAACTTTAGCATCCTTCAAAAACTCATTCCAAGAAATAAAATATTTATTACAATCATCCATAATTAAGGTGTAATAATGATACTCTTTTCCTTCTTTTCCCAACCGGCTTTTTTCATATCTTCTT
>Ga0116112_1000601_pt1 | contig 27360 bp, 45 predicted proteins | sample June2015DPH_8_15_FD_89721 | JGI IMG/M metagenome (GOLD analysis project Ga0116112, IMG submission 89721) | Peatland microbial communities from SPRUCE experiment site at the Marcell Experimental Forest, Minnesota, USA - June2015DPH_8_150 | ecosystem: Environmental > Terrestrial > Soil > Wetlands... | reverse complement strand
GGCAGCATCGGCAAAATCGACAGCGCTATTGCTATGCTCCAAGAATTTCGAAAGAAGTACATCGAAGTCGAAAAACTTGTTAAGCGCCTGAACAAATAGGAATCATTGCTTGACAGGTAACCATTACTATGGTAATATCGTAGTTATGGCACTATCCACTAAACAAGCTGCATACCACGAGCGTCGCCGAAATCAAACACATTGCAAACGTGGGCATGAATTTACTACCGAGAATACGATAATGCATTCAGGAAGCCGACATTGTCGAACTTGTTTGCATTTGCGAATGCGGGTTTACCGCGCTGCCACTCCAGAGAAGCAGCGGGAGACGCATAAAGCGTGGCTCAACCGCAATCCTGATTACAGGAAACCACAACATATCGGTTCCTGCACTAGGTGCGCCCGCATTTTACCATTGCTGGGCAGCCCCTCTCGATGTCAAACCTGCTACCTAATTGTGCGAAAAGAAGTCGTAAAAATTGCTTTGTTAAAACAGCAAGGGGAGCGTTGTGCAATTGCGGGCTGTATTACTGATACATCTGCTTATGGGCTTAAAGACTGGCATTTAGACCACAACCATTCCTGCGGTCCTGCAGGCCATTGGTGTCAAAAATGTGTTCGAGGCGTACTTTGTAAAGGATGTAACGCCGCGCTAGGAATGGCGCATGAAAGTGTGGAGACATTACAGGGCATGATTGTCTACCTACTGAGAGGTTCCTTATGAGCCTTATTGTGGGCGACTCTCCATTAACTTTTGAGTCGTACTGGTTTTACAAAAACACCGTCGAATTGAGATTTAACGACGTTGAGCATATCTATTATCGCGTCGAGGAGAACGGGCAGCTTACTCCGCAGGATGGCGTTACCACAATCATCAAGTGCTATGACAAGTCAGAAATGCTAGTGCCGTGGGGCTGCAAGGTCATGGGCGAGAAGCTGCTCGCCAATGTCCCGACGTACGAGATGGCGGATGGCCGCGTCATGGTTTCCCGCATGCCGTACGATAAGTTTTTTGCCCTGCTAATGGACGCGAAGAGCGCGCACCGCGACCGTCTGGAAGAAGCAGCAAACATTGGTAAAGACGCGCATGGCTGGCTGGAGCAATTCATCAAGCACGAGATGGGGCGGATTCAAATTCTGCCGCCTGCGCCGACCGAAGAGAGCGCCCTGACGTGCTGCAAAGGCAGTCTCGGATGGATGGACGCGCACAATGTGCGCTGGCTTCAGACGGAGCGCAAGGTCTACAGTCTTAAGTACGGATACGCAGGAACAATGGATGGCCTGTGCATCTGCGATTCCTGCGATGATCCGTTCTGCTGCCCGACTCCGTTCAAAGACGAACTAGGACTTGTTGACTGGAAGTCCTCAAACTTTCTCTACCCAACGTACTGCCTGCAAACTGCCAGCTACGTGCACGCATCTCATGAAGAGTTTCCCGAGGCGCGCATTCGGCATCGTTGGATTGTCAAGATGGCGAAAGACCCGGATGCGCCGAAGCTTTTCGAGACATGGCATCTATACGGGTTTGACCAAGACCGCGACTTCGATGCGTTCCTAGTATGTTTGGACTTGACACGATCCATGAAAGATATTAAGCTAAGAATATCAGAGGTGGCAGCCCTCGCCAAAGAACATGCGAAGGCCGAAGCCCGAGCGGATCGTAAGGTTGAAAAGCTCAAGAAGTGCAACAAGGCGGACAAGTACCAAGGCGTCCGTGGCGGTATCCCGAAGTGTGTAGACGGGGAGCCGTGCGAAACATGTCTAGCGAAGTACAGGAGCAACCATGAACACAAAATCGAATTATAGTGGCAAGCATCATCATTCACACAATCTCCCTGTCGTCGATCCCGAGGCGCAAGACGCCGTCGCGAAGGACGCATTACTGGCTTCCAACGTCGCAGCGCCTTTTGATTTGCGTGGACGCACGAAAGCAAACAGCAACGGTGACCGCAAGCACAAGTCTGGGTTTAAGTCCGAGCACATCGAAGCTTTGAAAGACCACGGTGACTTAATCGCAGCAGCCCTTGCGAAAGTTGAAGCGGACGCTGCCGCAGGTGTAATCGTCGAGAACACGCCGTCCATCGTTGTGGACTATGCGTATCCCGATGCAATCGTCGAAGACACGCCGTCAGGAGTAGTAATCTAAATGACGCGCCTCGTACTCATTTCGGATACGCATAACCAATGCCCCATACTGCCCGAAGGCGATATCTTGGTTCACGCAGGGGACCACACGAGAGAAGGCAGCGCACGAGAAACGCATCACGCAGCCGCATATCTGGCGAGTCAGACAGATAGATTCAGATGGGTTGTGACTATCGGCGGAAACCATGACTGGTTCATGTACCATGCGCACGCGGAAGTCATGCGGGGCTTCTTTGCGCCCTATAGTGACCGCATCGTGTACCTTGAAAACGAATTCGCCGAACTCGAAGGCATCAAGTTCTGGGGCTCGCCTGTCCAACCCGAGTTTTGCGGTTGGGCGTGGAACGAAGAGCGCGGCGAAGAGATTCGTAAAACATGGGCGCAAATACCCAACGACATTGACGTGCTCGTTACTCACGGACCGCCAATGGGAATACTCGATTGGGTTGGACGCACTCATGTAGGCTGTGAAGAGTTGCGGCTTGCTATTCATCGCGCGCAACCGAAGGTGCACGTTTTCGGGCACATTCATGGAGCGTACGGAAAACGTGGTATACGCTATCCTGAGACAGTATATCCCGGCTTCTATAAAGCGACGCAGTTCTATAATGCGGCCATCGTCAGCGATGCCTATAAGCTTGACCCAAAGCACAAACCGTGGGTACTCGATTACGACGGCACCACGTTCACGGAGGTCACCGATGCAGTTTAGACCGCAGCGCGGTTCGCTTGAAGACTCGATGCAGTCCGTTGTCACCTTACCGCCAACGCGCCGTGCCCTCTTCGGACATCTCGTAGCGGAGCGGTTGCTGCGTCACGGCCAGACTGAGGACAATATTGCAGTCAAGCCGTATGCCATGGACGACCGCATTGGTTGGCGCACGCATCTCGTCACCGTAGGAGGACAGGCCGTAGGATTCACAGACGGGCCGCTGGAGCTATGAAATTCTCATGAAACTTTCTGAATACATCTCGATAGACAGGCTGTTTGGCCGAATCGCGGAAGGATACGTCAACGTGCATAAGCACAACACGTTTCCGCTCGTCATGTACACATACAGCAGGTCGGCTACGTTCGACAATGTCTGGGACGATATTACCTGCAAGTGCCGCTGTCTAATCGTGAATGCCGAGACGGGCGATATCGTAGCACGCTCCTTCGAAAAATTCTTCAACTATGCATCTGCTGGGCACCCCGAGACCCTGCCTGATGCGCTGCCGAAGGACTCACCGACTATCACCGATAAGCTGGACGGCAATCTCATCACGCTCTATAAATGGGATGGTGAATGGTACGCCGCATCCAAAGGCTCGTTTCATAGCAAACATGCGGACTGGGCGAACCATTGGCTGCACGAGAATGCTGAACTGCACTTCTTGTCTGGATATAAGTGGCCGAGGGGCTATACGCCCGTATTCGAAATGATTGCCGAAGAACTGGAGCACCATGTTGTGCACTACGGCGAAGAAGCTTCAGGACTTTATCTCACTGCGCTCATCAACACCGAGACTGGTGAAGAGTTGCCTGAAGCAGTAAAGGCGATTTGGGCAGCCACCAATGAAGTCCCGCTAGTTCCTGAACTCAACCTTACGCTCGAAGCAGCACTGAAGGTGAACGAGAAGAATGCCGAGGGCTACGTACTCGCATGGCCGCGCTTCCGACAACCGCCGTTTCGCGTAAAAGTAAAGTTCATCGATTTCCTGCGACTCCAGAAACTCATCCATCATACAGGGCCGAAAGAAATCCTTGACTACATGCGGCGACCTGAGCTACAATGTTATCTGGATGAAGCACTCGATCCTGCGAGGTCGCATCCTGTTTTCATTTCGTACGTCAAGCAGTGGATGGAACGGTTCGATCAAGAATATATGCGCATTGACGCCGAAGCCTTTACTCAATTTGAAGTGATGTATTGTGTAGTGGGGCGTGGCGCGCCGCGTAAAGCATACGCGGAATACATCAATAAGCAGCATTATCCAGCCATCATGTTCGCAAGATTGGACAAAAAACCCGCAATGGCGGCGAAACAAGTTTGGAAGCAAGTTGAACCACTGGCCAAGACTGAAGATATTCACGGCCTAGTGACACAGGAGGAATAGTGGTACAAATTGAACTCACAGAAGACGAACTGAAATTCATCGAATCCCGGCGCGCGAAGCAAAAGAAAAAGCGCGTGTCACGGAGCAATCAATTACGAAAAGCGCTGGCGGATTGTCTCCAGTGGATGGAGATGCGCGACAGCGGAGACACCATCGGCATGGAAGCAGAAAGACAGTCCACAGTAATCGAAGCACGCAGAGTTCTGGCGCTAACTACGCCTAAGAAACGTAAAAAGCGCACCAAGACGGCACCGTTAGCGCCGACACAGGAGGCAACAAATGGCACGAGATAAATTCGGAAACGTTCCAAAATCCGCTGTTGAACTGTGGTGGTTTCGGAAAGGGAAAGAGGCCGCGAAACTGGAAGAAAAGCAAAAAGAGGAGAGCATTAAGTTTAGCGAACAGGGCATTTTTGCCGTTTCGGAATACATGCGTAATCTATCGAGTCAACTCCATAGATTGGCACGAACAGTTTACGGAGAAACCACTGACGACAAGCAACTGGCCGCAGAAGCGCGCAAGCTAATAGCCGAATATAAAAAAGGACAAAAAAATGGCACGAAATAGCATCAGAGGTGGTGGGGACGCCCTTGCAAGAGGGGCGCGGTCAATGACATTCGCCGCAGGTGGCTCGAAAAAGGGCGACAAGATTCAAATCAACAAAGGCATCGTCGCATCCGACGAGACGCGCAAGATGTTCGACAAGATTGCAGCGGAAAATCCCGCACTCGTGACCGAGAAGCCTGTCATGAAGCGCAGGCCGCGTCCGCTGTACGACCGCGTAGTCATTCGGGCAGCGACGGTTGAGGAAGTTTCCAAGGGCGGCATCATTCTCGCCCCTACGAACGCCGAACGTCCTCGGGAAGGCACTGTTGTTTTCATTGGTGCTGGAGCGATTGACGTAAATGGAATTCGGAGACCGATGGATGTCAAAGAGGGCAACACGGTCCTCTTTGGGCAGTATGCGGGTACAGAGGTAAAGATTGACGGAGAAACCGTACTCATGATGAAAGAGTCGGAGATACTAGCCGTAATAGAGTAACTTAGCAGTATCGGCCACCCGGCCAGAAATATACTAGGAGGATACAATGGCAGCAAAGAAGAAAACTGTAGCAAAGAAAATCCGCGTCTCGAAGCTCGCGAGTGTGACTCAGCAACTGGATGAGTTGCAAACAACAATACATCAATATTTCAAGGACTTGAGATATCAACAGCCTTCTTCGTTTGAGATTTCTCTTCCTGCGAAGACAGACGACAAGGATAACATGATTCGTATATCGAGCCTCATGTCATCTGTTATGACAGGTGCAGGTCTCGGTAAGGAAGTTCGTCTCATTGCGGAGCCCGCGCCCACAGGTGGACGATTAGTTGTCAGGTTCTTTTCACCTGTGCCGAAAAACGGTCTCGACCTAATCTAGGAGAGTCATGCAGGATACTGTAATCGTCGGGGAGATCGAGGCAGGCGAGGCCGCAAAGGTTCGCAAGTCACTGGAGAAAGCAATCAAGCAGGTCAACGATTCGACGTTTGACATTGCCGAGTTGCTGTACACAGTGAAGAGCAAGCACCTGTACACGACTCCCTCGTTTCAGGACTACGTCGATCAACTCAAAATCAAAAGGCGCAGGGCTCAATACCTGACGCGCATTGTCGAGGTGATGACGGCCATTAACTGTACGCGTGCGGAGTACGAACCGCTGGGCACCACGAAGCTGCGAGAAATTGTACGCCTCGACCCAGCAGCGATGTATACAAATCCTACGACTCAAGAGGTTCACCCGATGGCCGATTATATCTGGGGACTGATTGAGATGGCTCCTGCGGCGTCATCCGACGACTTAGCAAAGCACGTTCGCGTCCTACTCGGCGAGACGGGTGAGAACGATATGACGTTCCTGAACATCCGATTGCCACGGCTGGTGTTGGCGAATGCCGTTACCCCAGCATTCGAGAAAGCAGCTATCCTTCTCGGCACCGTAAAGAAAGATTCGGACGGTATTGCCGAAGAGCCAAAAGATTGGCGCAAGTTGGAAGTCATTTGCGTCGATTTCAAAAATGACACGAGTTCAGACCCGGAGGTCTCATAATGCTTAACTGGTTCACCAAATCAAACGATATACCGAGCGGCACAACGCAGAACGAAATATTCGCCGAACGCCTTAACTCCGTCTGGTTCAAGTATAGCGGTAAAGCAGGCGCTTTTGGAACAGGCGTAGCGAGCGCGCGCCTCGGCAAGTTCCTGACTGATCTGCATGAGCGTGTTCGAAAACTGGAAATCGTCGGCACTGCGCCTCAGCACGATGATGTGACCTGCACTTCGTCGAACGTCGGCTCCAATCATGAAACCAATGAACCCGAGATGCTCCTAAAATACCGCCAATCAGTTGCGCTCTATTACGGCATCAAGTTTTTGGAAGCTATGGGCGACGCAGTCACAACCAATGCGCACGATAGGGAAATGGAGCAAGCCGTTATCGAGGCAGGAAAGCGTTTGCGCTTCGAACGCAAGGAACACAGTGATGTCTAGCCAAGGCTGGTGGGGATTCGACCTCGACGGAACGTTGGCGCATTACGACCAATGGGGAGACGGAAGCATTGGAGTACCTATCCACCCGATGGTTCGGCGCATTCGGCACTATCTCAAGCAAGGCCGTATTGTGAAAATCGTGACTGCGCGCGTCCATCCAAATCACGGCGCTGATGCTGACGTGAACACCGTGCGCATTCGCACATTTTTGCTCGAGCAGTTCGGCGATGCTGGTAGTTTAATCCCGATTGTTTGGGGTAAAGATATGCACATGATTACTCTGTTCGATGACCGGGCAACTCAGGTCATTCCGAACACAGGCATCACGGTGCAGGAGGAGCTACGGCGCGCTGTACACGGATTAGAGCATATTGCGCAACGACATATTGTGCAACGATACGGTATGGCAAATGCGGAAGGTGCCCATGCGCTAGCCGTATTACAATCCTTAAATCCATGGAGTATCGCCCTTGCTCGAAAAGAGTAGGGCGTACGCCTGCTACTTGCGGGACGGCTGGCGCTGCCGCCACTGCCGGATGCGGGCAGCGTTGCACCCACACCATATGGTGTACCGTAGTCGTGGTGGCGACAATAGCTTGTGTAACCTTCTTACACTTTGCGCAAACTGCCATCGTGCACATCACGATGGATTTTTAGATATCACATGGACGGAGCAGGGCGGGAACGGTCCTGTCGAGTTCACACGAAAAAAGGGCTACCGTGTCTCTTAAAATCGAAGTCCCTGCAAAACGTCCCAAGGTCAGCGCGTACAAATACGCGTGGGTGCGCGACACTAATGTCGATAGTTACAAGTTGCACATTTCTCCTCTTCTCCTTCAACTCATATGGGCAGAAGACAACGCATGGTATATGCGTACGGCTTTTTATGACGCGGCAGGTAAAGAAACTGTATTCTCAGGATACCGTCCTACCCTCGAAGCGGCCTTCAAAGCGTCCGACCGCCTGCTCTATAAAAACTTCCCAAAGGAGTGGACTGTGACTGACGCCCGTGCTATAATGGCTTCATGGTCAGGAGAAATCAGCGAATGAAGAAACTTCCGAAGAAGTCGAAAAAGTTCGCGTATTGCCAAGATTGGGGCACCTATAGTAACGAAACGCTCGTCACGGTCGGTATGAACTGCACCGAAATGTTGGCATACATTAAGCGCAACAGGTTCCAGTTCTCTGAAACGTTCCCTGCTAAGTTGAAGAGTTTCTTTGACGACGAAAAAGGGAAGAGTTGTGCAGGAGCCTGCATATTCGACGATGGCCGCAGTATTCTCTATTTTCCTTCGTGGTACAATTGTTGGGACAATTGGGAAACGTTGCTCCATGAGTGTTACCATCTTGTATTCCGCATCTGCATGCGGAACAAGGGTATGGGGGACGAAGACGAGGCAATCGCCTATCAACTAGAATACCTGTTCCGCAACATTCGGCTCAAACTGAAGTCGCTCGACGATAGGCCGATGGAGAAGAAAGGACGTAAGCTCAATGTACGAACTAAGTGAGCAGCAGGTTGTTCTGTTAACGAAGGCCGCGAACGGCGCAAAAGTTTTCGCAGTTCTGGAGCCGTCCGAAGCATTGGACGAGCCGAAGCGCTTCGAGGCTATCGCGAAAGAACTCGCCGCTGTGCGGGAACTCATCGGCGCGGGTTTGTTAGTAGACGAGTCCGCGCAATTCGCCGACAAAATCCAAGTTTGCAAAATCAGCAACAAGCGGGGTTTCCAAGCCTTCGCTTTGACAGAGTTCGGGCTGCGCTGCTTTCATAACTGCAACGATCCCGAATGCATGATTGAGAAGTTATCGGTCTGCTAGGAGGCGAATGAAACATGGATGTACTTAGGAGGAACCGATGGACAAACCACTGCATCACCAAACGTTAATAGTGCGCCTTAGTGAACCACGTGTGCATACCAATGCAGATTCACTCGAACTGTTTGATATTCCCGAAACAGCGTATCAGGTAGTTACTAAAAAAGGCGCATTCAAAGCGGGAGATTTAGGCGTCTATATTTTTCCTGATTCGGTTGTCCCGCAGACAGCGCCGTTCAAGTGGCTCTGGGAAGCGTATGTCGGCACGGATGGCTTCGTGCCCGCAAAACGTCGGCGTATCACCGTGCGCAAGTTCCGAGGAGAGTGGTCTGAAGGCTTATTGATGCCTATATCCGATTTCTTTCCAACACAGGAATGGGCCGACGATAAGAGCGATGCGAGTGCGCGTATATCAGCAGTCCGAGAGGGCGCGGATGTTTCCGACCTTCTGGGCATCACGCACTACGAACCCGAGGAAGAGGCGGGTCACGAAGGCTGCGCACCGAAACGCAAGAAGCGGTATCCTAAAACCGTAAAAGGCTGGGCGAAGTTCTTCTGGTATCGCGTGCTCCACATCCTGTACATCAAGCGTGACGCAAGCTCACAGGCCATGGATGCGCCCATCGATGCGCCAAATTACGATGTCGTTGCGCTCAAGGCGTCCCGCGCTGGCTTCCCTGAAGGGACGCTGTTTATCGCCACCGAGAAGTTGCATGGCGCGAATGGCCGCTTCGTATTCCTCGACGGCGTCATGTACGCAGGCAGCCACTTCCAATGGAAAGCCCCCGGTACGGCCAACATCTTCAACCGCGTTCTTACTCAGCAGCCGTGGATTGAGGAATGGTGCCGTGTAAACGAAGGATTCGTGCTATATGGTGAAGTCGTTGGCGACCAGAAGGGGTACACGTACGGTCTCGACAAGAGCAAGGGTGAACTTGCTTTCTACGCCTTCGACATTCGTACACCAGACGGTAGATGGGAGAAACCTTTTGAATCTGATCTTTGCCACGATGGACAGACAGTCAACGTGCCCATTCTTTACGCAGGCACCGATATGAATGTCATCAAGGCATGCTATGTCGATGGGAAATCTGCTATCGACAGCAAGACACAGCGCGAGGGCGTAGTCATCTCCGCTATTGGCGAATGCCGCCAGCGCCAGTATAAGATTGTCTCAAATGTGTTTCTGTCGGAGGATTCGAAATGAGTGAGTTACGACAATGGATGGAAGAGACGTTCAAAGGACTACGGGCAGAGCGCAGCGACGAATCCTATGCGCTCGAATTTCTGAAGACTGGGCAGGAAAATCTTAAGCTCTCTCAGGCGCGTGCCAATCTCAATATCGGATTGCATGAACTTAGTTACCACCTCGATTGGGTGAAAGAGCTTGCAGCGCGATGCGAAGCTCTGGCTCAGAAGGTCTCGACATTAGAGACCAAGGCATCGAAGTGAACGCCGCTCAACGACAATTCGTCAATTTCGTGAAGTCACGAAAGCCAAAGAAGATTCAAGACCTGCGGGGCGGACGCTACATCTTCCGCCCTATCGGGTCAGGTGCCTTCCGCGATGCGTACGCAGTCTGGACAAAGAGATCACACAAAGATTTGCAAACAGTTGTGAAGATGCCGATTGAAAAAGACGGCATTAAGCACGCGCGCTACGAGACGAAAGCGATTGGTGACATCTTGCGCCTGCCAAAGTTTATCTCGCTGCGACGCTACATGCCCGAGATTTTTTATTACGAGCATCGGACGGGTGTCATCGTAGTCAGGCGGTACGAAAAAATTCCGTGGTCGTTTCAGTTTTATGGTTTTGTTACAGCTTTCACAAGCATGGTGGACGATTTAATGAATTTGAGGTATGACTTCGATGGCGGTTCTGCAAACTTTGCTATCACATCGAAAGGCGACTACATTTTGCTGGACGCGGGACTGCTAGGTGAGACCCGATGACGGACTCGCTGACAGAAATGACGGCTCAAGAGAAGGCGAAAGACAAGCGCCTGCGGGATGTCTTCAACTCATCGCTCGAAGCGTATCTCACCAAGATGCTCGACCAAGGTAACTGTTGCGCTATCTGTGGGCGACCTTTCATAAAGGGTGCGAGTGTAGGCATTGGCACATTCAAGAAGGAAATCTACACTGCGTTTCAGGACCATTTCCATGGCTGCTGCCCGCGTCGGCTGAAGAAGTTTTGCGGAGCTTGCAGCCGAGGTCTACTTTGTTTTGTGTGCAATAGGTTCGTTGTTGGTATAATCGAGAAGCATAATATTCCGATTGACCGACTGGCCGCATACATGGCGAAGTGGGCGCACATACCGAGCAGGGCGCAAGTCAAGCTGCCTCGGGCAAAAGCAAAGAGAAAGAAGAAGAAGAAATGACCAACGCAAAGAACCGCCCGAATCGGTCGAAGGAAGCGAAGCCAAAGAAGGACGAAGACTTCCGTACACCGAAGCGCGCCTTCGACCAAGTAATGGCTGCGTATCCCGAGAACCTTCTGCAAGGTTCCTTGCTAGATAATGAAGCATCTCGACAATACAGCAGGCTCAAGATTGCAGCGGAGCGAGACCTGTGCGTCGCGTTCTTCAATGAGTTGCCGCCCAAGGAAAAAGGAAAGAGCGCTAAAGGACTAGCCGAAAAGGGAACTGCGGTGCGTAATCCCACGGCTCCTACGCTGCTCGATCTCAAATGTGATGCGGATGCACAGATTAAAAAAATCATCCACAATGCCGACCACATGGTGAAGTTTATTCGCCGCTATCTTCTGGGCGAAGAAGAGTGTCTTACTCGCGATGAGCAGCACTTGTTCGCGAGGTACGAACAGCAGATTGGGAAGCTCTTTATCCGCTTCCACATCTGGCCAGTTTCAAAATATCTTATCTGCATAAGGGAGAAACGATGACGTTTACACCAGCACGAACGAATTCAGCCGAGCCCAACCGAGCGGTTGCCGACCCACTAATGTCTGATTCTGTATTTGATGCTGCTGTTCAGGCTTATCGAACGGCTCAAGAAGCGCAAGTTAAGAAGCTGAACGATGACCTGCGCCGTCAAGTCAAAGAAGAAGTCGGCGACATGGATGAAGCATCGCCCAAAACGCTCTTGATGGTACGGCAGAAGTTTGGTATCTCCGCACCCATTATATCGCGCGCCGAAATAGCGCTCATCATAGGAGGCAAGCTGTGAAAGAAGCCCTGACATGTGCGCACGGCAAAAAGAAGAACGAAGAATGCGATAGCTGCTGCGGTGGCTTTGACCACGCTTCTCCACAAATCGAGCAGACATCTAACCCTGAAGAAACCCCGAAGCCTGTCCAGTTCACGAGGAAGATGTGGAAGGAATACATGCGGGTCAACTTCACCGTACGTCGCGACATCGTGCGCGCCTGCGGCCATAAGCTGAGTCACACGACCGACCCGCGTACGAACTGCGAGTCCTGCTGGTTCGCGTACTTCAACACGAACGGTCAGATGACGCAGATTGCGGACGAGTGCTTCAACGAGGCTGGGCGGGATGTTCTCGAACGGTCGCGTGGCAAGAACTTCGTAAAGCAGTTCCTGAAATTCATGAGCACGGTTGCCCGTTTCCAACGCGAAGCGGCAGAGGCGGCAGAGAAGGAGAAAGCGAATGGCGAAGTCGTTAGTGGTGGGGGAAATAATTCCAATGGATGCGAAGGAACTGGAAGCGTACAAATCACAGGAGAGCCCCAAACCATCGGGGGAATCCGAAGCGATTCAGGATATACAGGATATCAAATCGCAGAAGGCGAAGACGGCGAAGCAACGGTGGTCGGAGATAGCAACGATAGCAACACAGTGTGACAAAGACTGGTCAACTGAGCACGCTATTGTACGCCTCGGCAGCCGTGTCAACAAGCCCATACCATCCATCGAGACGGGGCTCATTACGCTTGACCGAGATGTCTTCGGTTGTGGTGGCGTCCCGCGTGGCCGCATCATTGAACTCCTAGGCCCTGAGTCCTCTGGAAAGACGACTGCTGCACTCATGATGGTCGCGGCAGAACAGGCCGATAACGGTCTCGCCCTATATGTTGATGTCGAGCACTCGCTTGACCCGACGTACGCTTCTAAGTTAGGCGTAGACGTTCCGAATCTGCTCGTATCGCAGCCTGACTATGGTGAGCAGGCTCTCGGCATCGTCGAGGCTATGGCGCGTTCAGGAGCGGTTTCTATTATCGTCGTCGATTCAGTCTCAGCGCTTGTACCGAAGGCCGAACTGGACGGGGATATGGGCGACAGCCATATGGGTCTACAAGCACGGCTCATGTCGCAGGCGATGCGCAAGCTGTGTGGCGTCACCTCGAAGAGCGGTACTACAATCATCTTCATCAATCAGATTCGTGAGAAGATTGGCGTAATGTTCGGCAGCCCTGAGACGACTTCAGGTGGCCGCGCATTGAAGTTCTATGCCAGCGTACGATTGGATATCCGACGCCGCGAGACCATTAAAGAGGGCGAGCAAGATATCGGCTTCAAAATGGAAATCAAGGCGATTAAGAACAAGGTGGGTATCCCTAAAAAGTCCACAACTTTGGACTTGTATTACCCCGGCGCATCTGATACAGTTGGTTTTGACAAGATGGGCGACCTTCTGAACTACGCCGTGCACGAGGGCGTAGTCGAGAAGAGCGGTGCGTGGTACGCTTTCAAGGGTGAGCGCATCGGACAAGGATTTGACAAAGCCCGAGGCAACATGGTAAATTTTGAAGTCGCTGTACGCAAAGCTCTCAAGGAGAAAGCATGAAAATTTTTGTTGCGACAGCTGGTTGGGACCGTGAGGGCTTCGACATCTTAGCTATCTGCGATACCAAAAAGGGTGCACAAGCCGCTATCAAACAGGCTATCAAACAGGCTAAAAAGGAATGTAAGTACGATTATTACGATATCCAAACTCACAAACTTATTAAGGAGAAAGAATGAATACGCCGACGTTCCAATATGTAAGCCTTTGTTGCAGCAGTCCTGCCGTTAAGCCCGCGTGTGTCAAGGCACGTGCGACCGCTCCGAAGAAGGGCAAGAAGGAGGCCAAGGCTCCTGAAACTGGCTTAGGGCACTGGAGTTGCGGCACTTGCGGAAAAGCCTGTAAGGTATCTCGGCACAATCGGCCAGAAGAAAAGGCTACGGCATGAGTGCTATGTCGCCGTTTGAGGCAGGCGATGCCGTCCTTTGGATTGACGAACCGCACCCGTGGTGGAAGCGAACAGTCAAACGACACGGCATATGTGCGCGCTGTATGCAGCACTTCGACAATGAAGGTACTTCGATAGGGCGGGCGCGCATAGCAGCAGGCGAACTCGATCCCAACAATTTATGCTATCACATGCTGAAGGAGCCATTTTGAAGAATCCAAACGTACGGCGGTTCATGGTATTCACGGCACCGCATGCTGGCGACCCAAAGTGGGAAACCCCTGTCGTGGAACTGGAAGAGGGCGCAGACGGCAAGCCCGGTGTGCCGATTGAATATCAGGACACCAAGGTCATTGAGCAGGTCATCCTCGACCTTGGCCGAGACCGCGCACGGGCTGCGGGATTCAATGCAGGCGGAAAGCATGTATTGAAAACTTTTGGACTAACGCTAGAAGATTTCAAAAACAAACTCAAAGCCAATCAGGGAGCCACAAAGAAACCTCTTGACAACGCTGGCACAACTCCAGTAGAGTCAAAGAATGGCAACTAACGATACACCCTATACGCACGATACAAACGAAACACCAAACGGCACACTCTACTCAGTCTTCTTGGCAATTCTCGCAGCGCTGATGCTCGGCGCACTCTTGCTTGTCGTCCTCACGCTCTCCGAAGGTCAAGCGCACGGCGCTTCTATTGGCGGCACTAAACACGACAACAGCCTCGGCGTTGTTGTCGAATATAGCAATCCGTATTCGTATCTCTTCGGCAATATCGTCAGCGTCCCCCAGAATCCGAACCGCGTCGAACGCGACAGCAAGGGACGCGTGGCAACCATCCTTACCGTCCAACCTGCGTTCACATTCGAATTGTATACCGAAGAGGTCGTTTTCTGCGGCAATCGCGCCAGCGACTTTCGAGAGATGGTCGGACCAATCGTTATCGTATACAAGAGGGTCGCGCATGAACAAGTCAGCGGTGTGGCTTGTCATGAACTAGAAGGCGTATTCCATGTCACCGCTGAGGAGGCACAATGACACTACAATTGCTGGCCGCTATGTACACGCGTCGCGCCGAACGAATCGTCTCGCGCGCCTTCGCTACGAACAGCAAAATACCAACCGCAACCGTGAAGTATTACATGGATGCTGCTGACCACTTAAGGAGCCTCGATGTTGAACCCAAGAATGTCATACGGCAGGAGCGGCCTTCGACTGACCGAATCGTTCGAGAGTTGCCGACTTACCTCATATCTTGATAGCAAGGGTGTGCCAACCATTGGCTGGGGTCATACAGCAGGTGTGTTCTTTCCCAGCATGACATGCAGTCAGGCGCAGGCGGATGCATGGCTTTTAGAAGATGAGCAGTTCGCTGTCGATACGGTCAACAGTGCCGTAAACATTCCGCTGACACAGGACGAATTCGATGCGCTGGTGGATTTTTCTTTCAACTGCGGCTGCGCAGCTTTTCGACATTCCGCGATGCTTGACTTGCTCAATCAGGGCAATTATACTGGAGCAGCCGAACAATTCGACCGCTGGGATAAAGCGGGCGGAAAGATAGTTGCAGGACTTCTACGACGCCGTGAGGCAGAAAAGAGCGAGTTCAATGGACAATGACCGCAAACCAATCTTGATGGACGATGTAGGCACTCGGCTCGATCACCTAGCGCATCTCCGTGATAATTGGGAACTAGCTGTAGAGGTTCTGGAAAAGCGATTTGCATATCTCTGCACGCCAGAATTAGCGACGCTGACCAAGCTCCGAAACGCTCTTGAACTTCTCGACAAGCATATCGTGAAAGACTTCAATCCGTGGGAGTACGCGCGGACAATCAATCTCTTACCTCCTGCGGACCGTATCGAAGGCGGAAGAGGAACCGAAACCAAAAGATAAATAATGGTGGAGATAAAACCATGGCGGGATTTCTACCGAAACCAAGGGGGAAATAATGGCAGACTCACGGCGGGGCAAGAAGCAAAACCAGAACAAGAATTTCCGCAGCGCAGAAGATTTCGCAGCGGGCAAGAAGATTGGCCGTCCCAAACAAATCTTTGTCGCGGAGACGAAAACATGGCGGAAGGTATAGACGTAGTGAGCACACGAGTTCTGGATGTCACGAGCGAGACTGAGAGCGGGCAGGCGGTGCGCGCAGAGTTAGAAAGCGCTGTCGTCGGCCAGCCCGATGGTGTCAACTATTTCGTTGGCCTCGTTGAGCAGTTCAAGAGTCGTCTTTACGATACCAACCGTCCCATCGGCTCTGTTTTGATTACTGGGCCGACTGGTTCAGGGAAGACATTCTGCACGGAGGCATTTGCTGAGGCGCTACAGCCTATCGGGGCGCGCGACAGCAAGCTCAACATGGTGAAGATTGACTGCGGCGAGTTCCAGCATTCGCATGAAATCTCAAAACTGATTGGGAGTCCTCCCGGCTACCTCGGACATCGCGAGACGCCTGCCTTGTTGTCAACTGACCGAATATCGAAGCTTCAGACCAATGAGGCGTATCCCTTCGCTATTATTCTGTTCGACGAAATCGAGAAGGCGTGCGACTCGCTCTGGCACATCTTACTAGCCGTCCTCGATAAAGGCGTCATCACGCTCGGCACTAATGAGCGAGTTGACCTGACTCGCACGATCATAGTGATGACTTCGAACGCAGGTTCGTCAGGGATGTTTAATAATGCGCTCGGTTTCAAGACGATAGCCGAGGGCCGCAATGATGCAGAAATCAAGCATATCGGCATCGAGGCCGCGAAGCGTAAGTTCAGCGTCGAGTTCATCAATCGTTTGGATGGCGTCGTTGCGTTCAATGCGCTCTTACGACAGCAGGTTTCATCCGTGTTGAATCGCGAACTCGGAAAACTCCAGAACGAAATTTTTACGAAGTGTACGCCCAAGCTGCTATTCCGTGTCGGCCCACGGGCGAAGACCGCGATGCTGGATGAGGGCTACAATCCAAAATACAATGCGCGCAATATTCGTCGCGTGCTCGACAAGCACCTCCGACTTCCCATGGCGCGTATCATTGCAAGCAAGCAGTGTTCAGCCGATGACGCCGTACTCGTCGATTACAAAGATGGCGAATACATCTTCCAATCGGCACCGTTGGGCGCTGTCGGACTCGTCACCCATGGTTCGAAAGAAGATGACTTCGAGGACATTCTATGACCATTACAATTCGTTTCGACGAAGATGCTGCCGAATATGTCGCCTCATTTGATGAATGCGAAGGGCGGGGAGATACAAAATTTGAAGCTCTCCGTGATTTGGCCGACCAACTTCAGTTAGAGGAGATATGAGCCGTTTATCGATAATTGTTTTCTTCCTCGCGCTTGCAGGAGTTCTAACACTTTGCGCATATCAAGCAGTGGTTATCGCTCACCAAGCAGCCACGATTCGGCTGCTATGGCTAGAGCCAACGCCTTGCATCCATGAAAGGGTTACCCAATGAGATTTTTGTGCGCGATAACGACTTGTCATAATGCTGTCTACCCTGCCGCACTGGTGCGCAAAGAGCCGCCTAACAATGCTCACTGCCATGAAGCTTCACGCGAGACGTGGATCAAAGACGCGCACGCAGCGGGAATCGACGTTCGATTCTTCTTCGGGCGCGGAGCCACACGTGAGCCACTGGAGGACGAAGTGTTCCTCGACGTTGATGATTCCTATGATGGACTCATTGACAAAGTCGCAGGAATATGCAAATGGGCGGACGAGCACGAATACGACTTCGTGATGAAGATTGATATCGATTCGTATGTAAACATCAAGAATCTGCTCGCCTCTGAATTCCGCGATTGGGATTACACTGGACGCGGCTGGGGGCTCGGCTATATCCTGTCCCGCAAGGCAGTGAAGCTCGTAGCCGGAGCGCGCGACCGCCTGAGTTGGGCTGAAGACTCTTATGCCCTTAAGACGCTATTTGCGTACGGTGACATCGGTCCCGCGAACACCATTCGGCTCTATGGCGACGGTCGCTATGTATTCCTGCCAAACCTTCCGCCGACACAAATCGACCTTTATGACACGAGCTTTATCGTAGTCAATCCGATGACGCCTGCGAGCATGCGGAGGCTGCACGAGACGGGCCGCATTGCATCGCTCGTGCCGTTCGACCTGTCCAAAGAAGACCTCTGGACGCAAGACCCAGAGCGCGCGCATCACTGCTCGGTATTCAATGCTTTCACAGTGCGCAAAGAGAAGTGTCCGCTGACGTACGACGAATGGGTCGCGTTGACTTCTTATGACCGCCAACCATACCTCGATTGGATGGAACTCGTACACGCCTGCATCGAGACGAAGCAGCTTACGGAGTGTCCAACGTTCGAACAATGGATGGGGCCGATTCCTGACCGCAAGAAGATTCTGAACTGGGCAAGCACGGTGAATGCAACTATGATAGCGAAAGTTCAACGGACGAGCACGGCCTTCTCTGACAAGGGTAGTTCAGTCATCGCGGCTCCGACACAATCATTGGAAGAGGTCTCGATCTTGGTGACCACTTTCCTCCGTGACGGGTACTTGATTCCTTGTCTCGAACGCCTTCGAATGTACATGCCTGACGCGAAAGTTATCGTGGTCGATGATGGTATGCCGTCTCTCATCAAGGATGGCTTCTGCAACTACATGCCCTTTGGTTCAGGGCTCTCGGCGAAGCGAAACAAAGGTGTACGAATCGCGCGCACGAAATACGTCTTGCTCGGCAGCGATGACTTCGACTTCGGCGGACTGGAGACCCGCGCGGGCATTGAGAAGCTAGTAAAAGTGCTGGAGGAAAATCCCGACATTGATGTCGCGGGCGGGCGTGTCAACGGTGCGCACTATGAGGCTATGCTGGAATACAAAAAGGGCGAATACATTCGAGAACATGGAGCCGCGCTATACGGTATTAGGCCGACTCCTGTTGACCTGACTGTGAATTACTTTTTAGCGCGCACGGATGTCCTTAGACAGTTCCCGTGGCCAGAAGAATGCCGCATTGGAGGAGAGCACGTATGCTTTTTCTTAGACCTAAAGTTGGCAGGTCGCAAAGTGGTTTTTGTGCCGGGCGTAAATATCAACACCTTTCAAGTACGCAATGGTGCCGACCCTCGATACGCCGCATTCCGTGCGCGCGCGGCAACGCTCGGGCACCCGTTGATGAAAAAGAGGTATGGTATACTTGATTACGTGGACATGAACGGAGATGTAAGTTGAAAGATATTTCAGGACAAACTTTTGAACGATTGACGGCAGTCAACGTGGCGTATATTAAGAACCACGTTACATTTTGGCTCTGCCGATGCGCCTGTGGCAATGACAATCACATCATCTCGTTGCAGGCGTGGACGCGCCAGAAAAGTTGTGGCTGCTTGCGGCGAGAAGTGACGACACAACGAAATACAAAGCACGGATTCAGGAAAAATTATCCAATTGAATACCGCGCCTATCTTGATGCCAAACGACGATGTACCGACCCAAACAATGCTCGATATAAGGATTATGGAGAGCGGGGCATTGAGTTTAGAATCCCTTCCTTCGAAGATTTCTATGCGGAACTTGGTGCTCGACCACCGGGAAAGCTATTAGACCGTGCCAACAATAACGGACATTATGAGAAAGGCAATCTTCGTTGGGTTACTCCACTCGAATCGGCAAACAATAGGAGCAGACTATGAAAGTAGCGACCGTCGTTGGAACTAGGCCGGAGGTCATAGCTCTCTCTCGGGTCATGTTTGCTCTCGACCGCAGCGTTGAACACACGCTGATTCATACAGGTCAAAACTACGACTACGAATTGAATCAGGTTTTTTTCGAGCAATTGGAATTAAGAAAACCCGATATTTCTCTTGTCTCGTGTCATGAAGATGATACGGCCATCGGAACCATCGGCAACATTATGGCTCTTTTAGACGCCGCCTTGTCTCAAATCAAACCTGACGCTATGCTCATCCTCGGAGATACCAATAGCGCGCTTGCGGCTGCGTACGTGTCTAAGCGCCGCAAAATTCCTTTGTTCCATATGCAGGCCGGAAATCGTAGCTTTGATGAGAACTTGCCCGAAGAAATCAATCGACGCATGATCGATCACATCGCCGATATCCACATGCCGTATAGCGATATCGCGCGTGAGAATCTTTTGCGCGAGGGCTTGCTATCTGACCGTATTATTAAGACGGGCAGCCCGATGTTTGAAGTCCTGACACACTATACCGATGACATCGAGGCGTCCACGGTGCGCAGCGATATGCATTTACTATACGGCAATTACTTTGTTGTGAGTTGCCATCGGGAGGCAAACATTGATTCTCCTGAGAACTTCAAAGCCTTCATCAAATTATTGACTATGCTCAATGATAAATCGTTCGTCGCTACTCGATCTAATATGCGCGTCATCGTGTCGGCGCATCCTCGTTTGAGCAATCGGCTTGAAACATGGGCTCCTCCTGAGCGCGTTGAAGTTTGCAAACCGTTCGGACTATTCGACTACATGCGCCTACAAAAGGACGCATTCATCACGTTATCGGATAGTGGCACTCTGACTGAAGATGCTTCAATTCTGGGCTTCCCTGCACTAAGCCTGCGGGAATCAACTGAGCGGCCAGAGGGCATGGAGGAGGGCGTTTTAATGATTACAGGATTCAATATCGCCCGTATCATGGAATGCATTCCGATAGCTCGGTCATCTCTTGCTTCTCGGCCAGTCGCAGCCTATAACGTCACAGACGTGTCTAACAAAGTCGTGCGCATCATAGAAAGCTACACGGACTACATCAATCGCAATGTATGGAGGAAATTGTGAACATCGTAGTAACAGGCGCGTATGGATTCATTGGTCGGCACCTTGTCAGACGTTTGCAAGGAGAAGTCACATCTATCGGTTCTCATACGTCTTGCGAAGAGTTGTTCGAGGGCTTAGAAACGGCAGATGTCCTATACCATTTGGCGGGCGTTAATCGCCCTAAAATCGACAGCGAGTTTGAAACAGTCAATGTTGGTTTTACGCAAGCTATTTGCGGTTTTTTGCGCGCAGTACGACGTGCTCCTAAAATCGTGATGGCCTCGTCTGTATCCGCTGCGCTGGATACGCCTTACGGCATCAGCAAACGTCGGGCTGAAGAAACACTGAGCCGCTTTGCGAGCGAGAGCGGAGCCGATGTCCGTATCCATAGGCTACGCAGGGTATTTGGCGAAGGATGTCGCCCAAACTACAACTCAGTAGTAGCAACATGGTGTTACAACGTCGCTAATAATATTCCGATTCAAATCACGGAACCGACTCTAGAAATTGAGTTGACCTATATCGACGATGTTGTAACTGCCCTAATCGCGGACGAGACTATTGTGCCGTTTGTGACCCTCACACTTGCAGACCTCGCTGCGTGCATTCGAGAAGTCGCAAATGGTGACGTTCGTAATCTAAACTTATTTGAGAGCAGACTGTATGCCACGTATCAAGGAGTTCGCAATGTTTGAAGGCCGCACTATCTTAATCACTGGCGGTACGGGAACTTTTGGAAATGCCGTCGTCAACCGCTATTTGAAATCCGATATCGCGCAGATTCGAATCTTCAGCCGCGACGAGATGAAACAAGAAACTATGCGCTCACAGATATGCGATGAGCGCGTCAAGTTCTTCATCGGTGACGTTCGAGAACCAAGTAGTCTTGTGGTTCCAATGACTGGCGTCGATTACGTCTTCCATGCGGCTGCGCTCAAGCAGGTGCCCTCATGCGAGTTTTTTCCGCTGGAAGCTGTGCGGACGAACATACTCGGTGCCGAAAACGTGTTCAGCACGGCGGTTCAGTGCGGTGTTAAGAACGTTATCGCATTGAGTACCGATAAAGCAGTATACCCAATCAGCGCCATGGGGATGTCGAAAGCAATGATGGAAAAAATACTGGTCGCGAAGGCACGCTCGTACACTGACCCAGTCTTTTGCGGTACGCGCTATGGCAATGTGATGGCATCTCGTGGGTCTGTGATTCCACTATTCATTCGCCAGATTAAGTCTGGACAACCATTGACGGTCACCGACCCCAACATGACTCGCTTCATGATGTCTATAGACGAAGCTGTTGACCTCGTTGTATACGCCTTCCAGCAAGGACGGGCAGGAGATATCTTCATCAAGAAAGCTCCTGCGGCCACAATCTTAACTGTCGCTGAGGCATTAAAGGAAATGTTCAGCGCCAAGAACGAAATCAAAATCATCGGTACGCGCCATGGGGAAAAACATTACGAAATGCTTGTGACGTACGAGGAGATGGCGCGGGCCGAAGACTTAGGCGACTATTACCGCGTCCCGCTCGATGCCCGCGACCTCAACTATGCGCTCTACTTTACAACAGGCCGGAAGGAACGAACGATTGACGGTTCCGAATATACGTCTCACAATACACATCGTCTCAATCTACAGGAGACTATTAGTCTTCTAAGTAATCTGGAGTTCGTGAAGGAGGAACTATGCAGAAGCGCGTCCTAATCTTGGGCGGTACGGGGATGCTCGGTAGTGCGGTTTACCGCGTCCTGCGTGATAAGTACGATGTGACAATCACGGCGCGCAATTACGATAAAGCCAAACTCCTGAATGGATGCTTATGGCGCTCTCTCGACGGTATTGGAGAATTCCAAACAAGACCAAACGTCGAGGATTTTCACGTCGAATTGGCGATGAGCCTGCCCAACTACTTCCGAGATTTTGTCGATGCGGTCGGACCTGTAGATTGGGTCATCAATTGCATTGGGGTTCTCGTTGCCCAGTCTGAAGCCAATCCACAACTGGCGTATACGGTGAACTCTGCATTTCCTCATCGCTTGGCGCGCGCATATGGCAGAAGTGTGATTAACATCTCGACCGATTGCGCCTTTTCTGGAACGGATGGTGAGGCTCCATACACCGAATTGTCGAAGCCCTCGGCCACGTCGGTCTACGGCATGTCTAAGAACTTCGGTGAACGGGCAGACTGCATCCAGATTCGTACTTCGATCATCGGCCATGAGCTTACTGGACATAGCGGCTTGCTCAGTTGGTTTCTCAACGAAGCAAAGACAAAAGGCCACGTCAAGGGCTATCTAAACCATCTCTGGAACGGTATCACAACGGACCAGTTCGGGCGCATCTGTGATGCGATTATGCAGGACAATGTAGGGCCTCAACAACTATTCCATGTGTTTTCGAATCCAGTATCCAAGTGCGAATTGCTTTATATGCTACGCGAGCGCTTCAATGTCGATTGCGAAATCGAACAGGCGCGCACTGCGCAAGGAATTGACCGCCGACTTGGTACTCTGCTACAATACAACAAGTGGTTCAATATTCCGTCCATAGAAACTATGGTTGACAAGATGCCCAACCGATTGCCCAACTGATGAAGACGCTCATTGCAGTACTGACTTGCGTTAGAAATTCCAACTTGGTAAGGCTGTCCCGAGAGACATGGGTTCCGCGCGCTACGGCAAGCGGTTACGATGTTCAGTTCTTCGATGGGGCTCGCTGCCACTGCACTGATGACTACCTCAGCGTAGTGCCGAAGATCATGTACATGTTCAAGTGGGCCGCTTTCAATGGATATGGCCGCATGCTCAAACTCGCGGACGATACGTACGTACGAGTTGACAGGCTGCGCGACTTCGGGGTTGACTATGGCGGGCACATCTGGCCTGCGTGCGACTTCGGAATACAGCGTGATGGGATTGTGATTCCCGATGCACCTGCTGGCACATATCCCTATAATTTCGTTAGTGGGGGCGCAGTGTGGCTCTCACGCAAGTCTATACTAATAGCGTCCAACGCGGCCCCGAATGGGGATTGGACGGATGACCGCTGGACGGGAGACGTACTAGCACGGGCAGGTATCGCTTACACCGCACTGCCTGAAATTGTGCTGCGTCACAACGCTAATCAAGGATACTGCGCATGTACGCCTGCAAATGATATGCCATACGTCTGCTACATGGACGCAGGCGAGCGCATGCCTGAACTACACAAGGAGATGCTAGGTGCTTGATACGATACAAGGTCTATGGATTGGCGACAAACTTTCCACGATGGAGCAGTTGTCCATCAAGTCCTACATGGCAAACGGCCACCCGTTCGTCCTGTACACGTACGCGCCTCTTGAAGGTGTTCCTGACGGAGTCGTTATTCGCGACGGCAACGAAATCGTGCCTGAATCTCATATCAAACGCTTCAACTGCCTCGCACAGTTTTCGAATTTCTTTTGCTACGCTTTGCTCAACAAAGGCGGCTGGTTCGTAGACCTCGACAATGTGTGCCTGAAGCCTTACGACTTTCCAGAGGAGTATGTTTTCTATCGCGACACCGACTATACCACTATCACTTTCGCGGTGGCCAAATCGCCTGCCAACAGCCCGCTCATGCAATATTGCTACAATCTTATCGACCACATGAATCAAACTGAACTTGACGCTGCACCGTATCAAGCTCTTGGTCCTGACTTGATGCGCATCGCTGTACCGCTATTCGGCCTTGACCAATTCGCAAAGCCGGGATATGTCTTTGACCCGATTCGCTGGAATCGCACTCCCGAACTCGTAAACCCGAACGCAAAATGGAATTTGGCGCGCGCACATTCAATGCACCTATTCCACGGTGCTTGGAACAAAGGGCATGAGGCAGGCGCGATGGCCGACACGAATAAGCTGGACACTGATGGAACTTATCCCGAGGGCTGCTTGTACGAAATTCTAAAGAGGCGCTATCTATGACGGTTTCGATTGTCCTGACGACATTTAACCGTCCCAACCAATTGAACAACACGCTCACCAGCATTGTGCGTCAGCAGTATCCCGCCCTCGAAATCATTGTGGTCGATGACGGCTTCGACGTACAGACGCCGCAACTCTGCGCGCGATTCCCTGTTCAATACATCAAATTGAATCGCCCTCAATCGTGGAAAAATTCTTCGCTGCCGAATAACATAGGCATCCGCCGCGCGACTGGCAACATCATAATCGTTCAAAATGCCGAGTGCATGCATATCGATTCTTGTGCCGTCGAGCGGCTGGCCGCACTGGTGACAGACAATAATGCCGTCTTCGCACACGTTCAAGCAATCAATAGCCGAGGGACACCAATCCAATGGTATTGCGGTCCTGAGAAACCTGTGGCGTTCTTCTTTTGTGGAGCAATGAAGCGTGACCGATTTCTTCGTATGCGCGGGTTCGACGAAGATTTCACAGGACCGGGATTCGACGACGATGATTTTCAGGCGCGGCTGATGCACGATAGTGTAGAGTTTGTGTTCAGCGATATTCTTGTACATCATCAATGGCATCTACCATCGCCCGTGGAATATCTTTCGATGCAGGCCGTATTCGAAAAGAAGTTGGCGGATATGCAGGCAGGTCGAATAGGGACGGCGCGCAATTTGAATCGAGAATGGGGACTATGCAAATAGGCGGAATGTCTTTCAAAATTCTTGTCGCTGTCAAAACCTGTCATGCGTACGTGGCAAAAACTGACCTGCAACGCAAACTTTGGGTGCATCGCGTTCATGGTGCGGATGTACGATTTTTCTTCGGTCGCGGCGAACGAACAACAGGTTTGCCTAACGAAGTGTTCCTTGATGTAGATGATTCCTACGCAGGTGTCGTTGCCAAAGGTCGAGCGATGGTTGCATGGGCTTGGGAACACGGATACGACTACGTCTTCTATACTGACGACGATACATACCTCATGCCTGAACGACTTCTGCGCAGCGACTTCTTTAAGTACGATTACGTTGGCCGCTTCGCTTCGGTATCGGGCGTTGATGACGGTATGGGGTACGCAAGCGGTGGACCGGGCATTTGGCTGAGTAGAAATTCGCTAAATATTTTGATGGAGAATCCGCCGAAGCCTGATGAATGGGCAGACGACCGAGATATCGGCCTGACTTTGGCGCGACACGGTATCAAGTGTCACCTCGACCAACGTTATTGCCTATCGCGCGAATGGCGACAAAATGCATCCGTCCTAATCACGTGCTGCTCAGAGCGCCAGTCAGATACACTCGCGTGTGCCTGTCCAGTCGATTTGAACTATGTTCATCGAGTATGCTACGACCGTTTTGGCTGGGACTGCAAATGATATTATTACATCCTAGACAATCTTGGGCGGCGTGGATGCTTGGTGAGCGCAAGTGGGCTCTGAAGCAATGGTGGCGCACACGTCCCGGTCAGCCGCTCGGTCTAACTTTCAAAGAATGGTGGAGCGACCGTCCGTGGCAATAAAAAGAAGCCCCAGATTTCTCTGGGGCTTTACTAACTTCGAACTCGATTAAGCGCAATCGTAGCGTTTGTACTTCGGTGTCTGTTTGGGCTGCTCAGGTCCGCGCCGACCTAATCCCATCTTTGCCTTGGGAACTCCCAGCTTCGCGGGCGGTTCGCCCTTATGCATGCGCCCAATGGCGTACGCAGCGGCGTCTACGTCCGGCCCTGAGTTAGGGATGACGGCTTGTCTTTCGTTTTTCATCGTTACTTCCTTTCTGGCCCGAGGGCCGTACTAACCGAGTTGTTCAATTGCAATCGTTACAGAATATGCATGACGTACGCGCCCGCAGCAAAACCTGCAACGAAGCCGTACTTCAGACCTTTCAGAAATGCTTTCTTAGTCTTGACCTTTTCTGCCGAAACTTCCGCCTTGCATTGCTTCGCGGCGTCCGCGCCCTCGACTTGCAATGCTGTGACTTCCGCCGATAGCGCGACGTTGCTTGCTTGCGCCTTATCGAGTACAACGGCATCATTCTGAACGATTTGTTCCTCTTTAGAGAGTTGGTCGGTCAGAACTGGCACCTGTTCAAGGTTACTCAATATACTATGGCTTGCGGTATCGTTGAGAACTACACCAGCAGTGGTGGTGGTAATGCCGCCCTGTGTCGCGGGCACCAAGACTTCGATGCGATTGGCGACGGCAGGGAGCGGTAAAGCCCTATCAACCGCTTGGCGCTGCGCCAGTGCGGTCGATTCCTGAGCATTAGCCTGCGCAAGCGCGACATTTTGCTTGGTGATGGCGTCTAGGGTAGTCTGATAGACTGCCTGCGCCTGAGACGCGCTAATGGCCATTTGTGCCACGGACTGTCTATCTTGCTCAACCTGCGCCGTCAAAGCAACGACCTTCGCGTCTTTTTGGGCAGATTCGTAGTTCAACACCTTGCTAGTTCCGTAGCAGCCAAAGGCGAGCACGGCCAGCACAATCAGAAACCGCTCATGGTGCTTGAACACCAATAGATACTTTTCCAGCGTACTGAGTTCGGATTTGGCCGCGACCCACAACTGACCTGTAGGGTTTGGTGTACTCATTCTCCTCCTCCCAATGCTGGATGATTCGGTGGCACGCCTCGCCCGTACGAGTGCCGCACGCTAAGATTTCGCAATGTCGGAGGATTCAGATCGAGCGTAGGTTGTTCGGGCAGTACAGACTTCGCCGTCTCTGCAACCTGTGACGGGACGGGCTTGTACGGGATTGGGTTCGGTTTGCCGGGAAGTTTTTGTTCGATCATTTCGTGCCTTTCGTGCAAGCCTTTCGCGCTTCAGTTGCGCACGGCATGGTTTGCATTTGTGACTACGCCCCATAGCTAAAGCTAGGGGCTTCAAGAGCCACGCCCGCTATCGCAGGCGTTTCGGTTCTCAGGCGCAGTCC
>Ga0116112_1000600_pt1 | contig 27380 bp, 28 predicted proteins | sample June2015DPH_8_15_FD_89721 | JGI IMG/M metagenome (GOLD analysis project Ga0116112, IMG submission 89721) | Peatland microbial communities from SPRUCE experiment site at the Marcell Experimental Forest, Minnesota, USA - June2015DPH_8_150 | ecosystem: Environmental > Terrestrial > Soil > Wetlands... | reverse complement strand
ATACTGTATGAGAACCTTTGCGATATTCCGTCATACCTACATTTTATACGACTATCGCCATTGTGGTGTTAAAACAGCCTGCCTAAAGGCAGGGGTTTTAGACCCCATTTACAGACAATAAAGGTCCTGCGCCTGCAGCTCGACCTGGCCGCCCGCACAGGTTTGCCGGTCATCCTGCACATGCGCGAGGCCAGAGATGCGCTGAACGGGCAATGCGCCGTGGATTTATTGCAAATCCTGGAGGAATGGATCGCAGGGCTGCGCCTCGCCAAGAATCCGCTGGCGGAACGACCCGGTGTCCTGCATTCTTTCTCCGGGTCTCTGGAAACAGCCCGCTGCGCGCTGGAGCTCGGTTTCTACATAGGCGTGACTGGCCCCGTAACCTTTGGCAACGCCCACGCACGACAGGAGATCCTCAGCGCGCTTCCGCTGGACTATATCCTGCTGGAAACGGATGCACCTTTCCAGACGCCGTATCCGTACCGGGGCAAACGTAACGAACCATCCTATGTGCGCCTGATTGCTGATAAAATTGCCCTGCTCCACTCGCGTACCGTTGAAGAGGTCGCCGCGGTTACCAGCGAGAATGCCAGAAAGCTTTTTAATTGGAAAGAGACAGCTTGAATACAGCCCCCTTTTTTACACCCATCCAGGTGGGTCTCCGGGAAGTCGAAACGCTTCTGGATGCGCAGGCCGATGATGCGCATCCGGACTTGAGCGCCGCGCTGGTGCATCTGCTCTCCTCGGGCGGGAAGCGTATCCGCCCGGCCGTATGCTTGCTAACCGGTCAGATGTTCGACGCCCCTCACGATAAGCTTCTTACCCTGGCAGCAGCCGTCGAGATGCTCCATACCGCCACCCTGGTACATGACGACCTGATTGACGGGGCTTTGCTCCGCCGTGGTATGCCCACTTTGAACGCTCACTGGTCGCCCGCCGCCACCATCCTGACCGGGGATTATATGTTTGCCCGCGCAGCCAAATTGGCAGCCGATTCAGATAATCTGCTCTTGATGAAACTCTTCGCCGAAACGCTGGCAACCATCGTCAACGGTGAACTGACCCAGTTGTTCGCGGCCCGCGGGGTCATCAGCCGCGAAAATTACAACAAACGCATTTACGCCAAGACCGCTTCCTTATTTGAGATGACCACGCAGGCTGCCACTTTGATTGGACATGGTACCGAGGCAAGTGTGGAAGCCATGCGGCAATTCGGCTATCACCTGGGTATGGCATTCCAGATCGTGGACGACATCCTGGATTTCACCGGAGAGCAGGAAACGGTCGGCAAGCCGGTCGGTTCGGATCTTTTGCAGGGATTGGTGACTCTCCCGGCCATCTACTACGCCGAATCCCATCCCTACGACCCGGATGTGCTGTGTCTCACGGGTGGCTGTTACACAGAAACCGAGCGCATGGAACGGTTGGTTCAATCCATCCGGGAAAGCGATGCGACCGCCAAATCCATGAAAGAGGCGCATGCCTTCATTCAAAAGGCACTTGAGATACTTCAAACGGCACCAGCCGGGCTGGAAAGGCAGGCAATGGAAGACCTGACCGGATACATCGTCGACAGGAATATCTGAAGAACATGCCGCCCTACTCTTTTCGCCGGTTAATCTGGGCTGGCCCCGTCGCGACGCTGGCAGCAATTCTGGCAGACATGGCTTATTACGCATTCACAAAAGCCCATGGGGAGCAATACCGCATGCCGTTGGATGGAAATAGTTCCCACCTCGGCCCGATGCAGGTAATCACACCAGTTCTGGCAATCCTTGTAGCTGGTTTATTGGCTTGTGGCTTCTTTGGATTGCTCCTGCGCTTTTCCCTCAAACCTGCCACGGTATTCCTGTCTGTATCCATAACCGCCCTTCTTCTTTCCTTCGGCGGACCATTCTACTTGCCAGTTGCAACCATGCAAACAAAGATTCTCTTGAGCGGTATGCAATTCATTGCCGCCGTTATCATTACGGCCGGCATTCTGTTGATGAGCCATCAAAACGTGAAAGTCCCCTGAATTTCAACGGGACTTTTTTTATCAGAGGCGTCGATGGGATTTGCGTGGTCCCGCGTAGTGGGGAACCGATACTGAGGGTTCTTTAAACCCTTGCTTTTTGATTATAGAAGTCATTAATAAAAAACGGATTAACGATTGATGATCCAAAATCATTTATTTGCAATCCGCAATTGTCAGAGGCGTCGATGGGATTTGCGTAGTCCCGCGTAGCGGGGAACCGATACTCAGGGTTCTTAGAACCCTTGCATTTTGATTATAGAAGTCATTAATAAAAAGCGGATTACCGATTGACGATCCAAAATCATCAATCTGCAATCCGCAATTGTCAGAGGCGTCGATGGGATTTGAACCCATGATGAGGGTTTTGCAGACCCTTGCCTTGCCACTTGGCGACGACGCCATAACCAGTTTCAGATTCCAGATTGCGGATCGCTGATTGACTACCTGCAATCATCAATCATCAATCCGCAATCATGAGAGCGGGCGATGGGATTCGAACCCACGACCTTCTCCTTGGCAAGGAGACGTACTACCACTGTACTACGCCCGCAAGTGGCCTGATTTTCAGGCCGAGTGCCGAGAGCCAGGATCGGACTGGCGACACCGCAATTTTCAGTCGCGTGCTCTACCAACTGAGCTATCTCGGCCTGGAAACTCACCGTCGTTGAAGCGGAAGGATTTTACACGCAGAGAAGGAGATTGTCAAGCAAGGGTCAAAATTGTTTTTACAACCATTTTACAATCTGGTCATCTTCCGGTTACTTGAAAGGCCTACAATGCAGATAAGAAACTAAAATCAAAAGGAGATGACACGATGTTAAAAATGACCGCTTTTTTCAAAAAATTTGCTCTGGCTGCCCTCGTTCTGGCAATCGCTTTGGCCGCGTTTCCATTCGCGGGTGCATCGGCTGCCGGTTTGAATGGTCAAAACATAACCCAGCCAGATTATTCACGGCTGGAAAATCTCTGGGCACGCCAGCAGGCCACCTACCAGCGCCAAAGCGACCGGCTGTCCAACGCCAGTACATTTATTTCCAGGGTGCAAGCCCTCATCGATAAGGCTACCGCCAAAGGCTGGGATACCTCCGGAGTTCAGGCTGCCCTGAATGCCCTCTCCGCCGTCATCCCGGCTGTACAGGCCGCTCATGATCCGGGAGCAGCAATTATTGCCAGCCATGCCGGTTTCGACGCTACCGGAAAGGTGACCGACCGGAACACTGCCATTGCCACGATGAAATCCCTTGCCCAGGTTCTAAAGGACACCCGCATAGCCATGAATGGTACATTAGAGGCGTTGCGTGATGCCGTCAAAGCGTTCCGCCAGGCTCACCCACACCCTGCCACCACACCTGCTGTAACACCCTCCACCCCGCCTGCCTCCTAGACTGGTCCCCATCGCACTGAGAGACATGACCTTAGGCCATGTCTCTCTTTTGCAGTACAATCAAGAAAAGCATCAGCTCAGTAAAATGGTAAAGATGCGGGTGTGCGGGCAGTCTCGAAGCACCGTGGAGTATCCCGAAGGGTGCGGAGTCGTCCGAACACCCATGCCTCCAATTTATTGAGTTGATTACGAGAAAACCTATATGTGAGGTGAGTATGGATAGAAAAGTCGTAACAAGTGAGAATGCACCCAAAGCCCTTGGCCCATATTCCGTCGCCATCCGGGCCGGAATGTTCGTCTTCGCTTCCGGGCAACTTGGCCTGGATCCGCAGAGCGGGAACCTTGTTCCGGGCGGGATCGAAACAGAGACACGCCAGGCGCTGACCAACATCCGCCATGTACTGGCAGATTCAGGTTCCGGCCTGGACGCAGTGGTTAAAACCACCGTCTTTTTAAAAGACATGGCTGAATTCTCCAAGATGAATGCCGTCTATGCCGAATTTTTCCCGGAAAACCCGCCCGCCCGTAGCACCGTCCAGGTGGCCGCTCTGCCCAGGGACGGTACTGTTGAAATAGAAGCGGTTGCTCTTCTAAAATGAGTTCTGAACTCATCCTGCTCGTGGATGACGAACCATCCATCGTCCAACTCGCCCGGATGTACCTGGAACGCGAAAACTTTAGGGTGGAGGCAGCCGGGGATGGAGAAGCAGCGTTGGAGACTATCAGGCGATTAAATCCGGACCTGATTGTGTTGGATGTAATGCTTCCCAGGCTGGACGGTTTGGAAGTTTGTCGCCGGCTGCGGGCGGAAAACAACCCGGTGGCGGTGATTATGCTGACAGCCCGTGACGAGGATATAGATAAAATTCTCGGCCTGGAACTCGGCGCAGACGATTACCTGACCAAACCCTTTAATCCTCGTGAACTGGTGGCCCGTATCAAGGCCATTCTCCGGCGGGCGGAACGTACCGCAGTTCAACCGGATGCCGCCCCCATACACCTGGCAGACCTGACGATTGACCCTGTCCGCCGCGAGGCGCGCATTGCCGGTCAAAGCCTGGACCTGCGCACCCAGGAATTTGAACTGCTGCTCATCCTGGTCGCGCAACCAGGACGCGTATTTACCCGTGAGCAATTGCTCCAGCAAGCCTGGGGCTTTGATTTCTATGGACAGACCCGCACAGTGGATGTTCATGTCGCCCATTTACGCAAGAAACTGGCCAGCAGCTCGATCACCATTGAGACAGTTACCGGGATTGGTTACAAATTGGTGGCTTAATGCCTCACTCAATCCGGTCCCGTTTATGGTGGAGTTATGTACTTGTCACAATGGCTGCGCTGGGTATTGTGGCATTCGTGCTGTTTATCTATATCATTCAGAATCCATCCACGTACCGGCAGGCCAGTGCCCGCTTGACGGTAGTCGAGGCGCAATTACGCAGGAATGAAGTCGTTCTGGAAAGCCTGCCCCAACCGGACCTGCAGTCCCGCATAGAACAGGCTGGTCAAAACTACGATGTCCGGATCGTCATTTTCAACCAAAAGCGCCAGGTGGTGGCTGATTCGGATTCCGCGGAACTGAGTTCTTTATCTATGCCACTTCTTCCCCGCTTGCGGATTTCTTCAGTATTGAAAGACCAGAATGGCCAATACTGGTTATATATTATCCAGCACCTGAACAATGGTGGCTGGTTATTGGTAACCGTTCCCCGGCCGGCAGTACCTTTATTATCCATCCTGAGTGACGAGTTAATGCTTCCAATCCTGGGTGCTGCTGTCGTCGCTCTGATTATTTCCCTTTTGGTCGCTTTCTGGCTGGCCCGCTGGATCGGAGGGCCGCTTCAACGTTTGGTGGTTGCTTCCCGGCAGATGCCTTCCACGGACGCGCAACCGATCAGCTTGCGCGGTCCCCATGAGGTCCAGGAATTAACCCTTGCATTCAATGATATGAATAACCGTGTTCTGACTTCCCGAAATTCCCAGCGCGATTTCGTGGCCAATGTGTCTCATGAACTTAAAACGCCACTAACTTCCGTCCAGGGTTTTGCCCAGGCCATTCTGGATGGTACCGCCGATACGCCAGAATCCCGCCAGCAGGCTGCCAGGGTCATTTACAACGAGGCCGGTTCCATGCACCGCATGGTGTTGGATTTACTCGACCTGGCCCGCCTGGACGCCGGTACATTCGAACTTCAATGTGCACCGGTTGATCTGCCGGCCTTGCTCAACAACGTCGCTGAGAAATTTTCTCCACAGGCTCACGCCTCTGGCGTTTCAATCCAAGTTGAATCAGCCGAACTGCCAGCCGTCATGGGTGATGGCGACCGGCTGGCGCAAGCCTTCTCCAACTTGGTGGATAATGCCCTTAAGCACACCCCTTCCGGAGGTATTATCTCTCTTCGGGCCAGGTTGGCAGGCTCTTCGGATTCACCCGGGAAAGGTTCGGAGGTTCAGGTGGATGTTGCAGATACCGGCGCAGGCATTCCACCGGAAGCTCTGCCGCACATCTTCGAGCGCTTTTACCAGGCTGATCCTTCCCGCCCGGGCGGCGAGAAACACGGAACCGGCCTGGGTCTGGCGATCGTCAAGGAAATTGTGGGGGCGCACAGTGGTAAAATAAGCGTTCGTAGTGTACCAAATACAGGCAGCCTGTTTACCGTCACACTGCCGCTGGTACCACCGGACGCTTCCGCAGTCAGCCGGCGGAAAATATAAATTACATGCCTTCCGTCTCCATTATCATCCCTTGTTATAACGAGCAAGACACCATCCAGAAATTACTCGAGGCGGTTTACGCGCAGACTTTTCCGCGCGCCGACCTGGAAATGATCATCGCAGATGGCATGTCCACGGACGGGACGCGGGCAGAGATCGCCACATTCTCTAAAGCTCACACGGACCTGCGTATTGGCATTGCTGAGAACCCTATCCAGAGCATTCCCTCCGCTTTGAATTGTGCCCTTAAAGAAACTCATGGCGAGATCATCATCCGGCTGGATGCACACTCTGTTCCTTACCCTGATTATATCGAACGGTGTGTTGCAGACCTGCAGGCAGGCTTGGGCGAAAACGTTGGCGGTGTCTGGGAGATCCACCCCGGCGCGACGACCTGGATGGCGCAGTCGATCGCTGCGGCTGCTTCCCACCCGCTGGGTGTGGGCGATGCCCTTTACCGCCACGCCAGCAAGGCCTCCCAGGTGGATACCGTCCCTTTTGGAGCCTTCAAGCGCGAATTACTGGCTCTGGTCGGCTTCTTTGACGAGTCGTTGCACACCAACGAGGATTACGAGTTCAACACGCGCATCCGCAAGGCGGGCGGTACTATTTGGCTCGACCCTGCCATCCGTTCCGTTTATTTCGCCCGGTCTACAATGGCAGCACTCGCCAAGCAATATAGCCGGTATGGGTTTTGGAAATGGCGGATGTTGCGCCGGTATCCTAGGACGTTACGCTGGCGGCAGGGCCTCCCGCCACTGTTCGTATTGAGTCTGCTCGGTGGGATTGCCCTGGCTGTTTTTCTACCTTTTTTCCAGATTTTGTTGGCCGCAGAGGTCTTCGTTTATTGTATTATTCTGGTTTCTGCCGGAGTTCAAACTTCCATAAAACAGAAAAAAGCCCTTCTGGGCATCGGTTTACCTATCGCAATTGCAACCATGCACATTGCCTGGGGTGCAGGCTTTTTATGGAGTATGATTAAGGGGATTTTTACTGACCGGAGCCCGGAGAAGAAGTAATGCAATCATCTACCCGACCCAGACCAATCGGCTGGCGCGTTCGTTCGCGCGACCAACGTATTATTCTGCTGATTGGCGATGCATTTGTATCCACTATAGCACTCTTCGGCGGGCTGTATTTCTGGGGGCAAAAGGACGCCTGGTTGAAGTTCTCCATGCATTTCATCCAGCAGCGTGTTGAATTCTGGTTCTATCTCTTGCCGGTGATCTGGATGGTATTCCTGGTTGAGTTATATAACCCGCATCGCGCCAGGAACCTGCGCCAAACCGTGGCAGGCATCGCCCTGGCCGCCCTGGCCGGACTTGTTTTGTATGCTTTGGTTTATCTTATTTCGCAAAAAGGTTCTCTGCCACGTCTGGGCATCGGTATATTCCTGGCTTTTGCTTCCGTGTTGACGCTGGTCTGGCGGCTGATTTATATCCGAATTTTCACCAACCAGGCATTCCTGCACCGGGTATTGATAATCGGCGCAGGCAGCGCAGGAGATACGCTGGTGAAAGTTTACAACAAAATGAATCCGAAACCATTTTTCCTGGTTGGATTCATGGATGACGATCCAGCAAAGGTTGGCAATGAACTGGGAGGGTTTCCCATTCTGGCCGGGAATGATCGTTTACTCGAAATTATCGAGGAAAGAGCCGTTTCGGAGATCGTCATTGCTATTACAGGCGAAATGAAGGGAAGTACCTTCCAGGTACTCCTGGATGCCCAGCAAAGCGGCATGGAAATCATCCCAATGCCCAGCCTGTATGAGGAATTGCTCAACCGTGTCCCCATCCATCACCTCGAATCTGAGTGGTTGATCCGTTCCTTCGTAAACGATGCGCGCGTCGGCGGATTTTACGAATTGGCCAAACGGCTGCTCGACATCCTGGTTGCGCTGGCCGGTTTGGCCATCTGCATAGTCCTAACTCCTTTTACTTCTATCCTCATCCTGTTGGATAGCGGGTTTCCCATCCTTTACAACCAGATCCGTTCTGGCAAGAGTGGTAAGTTGTATAACATTTACAAATTCCGCACCATGTGCCGCGATGCGGAAAAGGATGGCAAGGTGCAGGTCACCCACGAACATGATGATCGCATAACACGGGTGGGTGGCATCCTTCGCCGTACTCACATTGATGAACTGCCGCAATTCTGGAATGTCCTACGCGGCGATATGAGCATAGTCGGACCACGCGCCGAACGTCCCGAATTGATCATTGAATACCAGAAACATATCCCCTTGTACCGGGCGCGTCTGTTGGTCAAGCCAGGGATCACCGGTTGGGCACAGGTCAATTTTGGATATTCTGCCACCATCGCCCAGACCGTCGTAAAACTTGAATATGACTTGTATTACATCAAGCATCGCAATATCGTTATGGATATCCTCATCATCCTGCGTACCATGACCCAGGTGGTTGGTTTCCAAGGAAGATAATGTGATGCGCGCGCTTGTCACCGGAGGTGCCGGATTCATTGGGTCCCACATAGTGGAAGAACTCCTGCAGAGGGGTGCTTCCGTCCGCGTCTTGGACAACTTTTCTTCCGGGAAGCGCGAAAACCTTGAATCGTTTCGAGGTGACCTTGAAATACAGGAAGGTGACCTGCGTGATCCAGACGTAATTAAAGCTGTCATAAGAAATATGGAATTGGTTTTCCACCTGGCAGCATTCATATCTGTCCCGCAATCCAGGCAGGAGCCTGAAAACTGTTTTACAATAAACGTGGCCGGCACGGCTACACTTCTCGAAGCCGCCCGCCTGGCCGGTGTCCATAAAGTGGTTCTGTCCTCCAGTTCGGCGGTATACGGCAATACAGACAAATTCCCGTCAGATGAAGAAACACCACTCAATCCGCTTTCGCCATATGCCTTATCCAAACAGGTGAATGAACTATACGCCCGTCTTTACACGCAAACTTTCAATCTGCCGGTCGTCGCTTTACGCTATTTCAATGTCTACGGGCCGCGCCAAAACCCCGATTCTGCCTATGCAGCTGCCATTTCCATTTTTACCCGGCGGCTGGTGAACGGGGAACCGATTACAATCTACGGCGACGGCAAACAAAGCCGTGATTTCATCTTTGTCAAGGATGTGGTACGCGCCAACCTGCAGGCTGCCGAATCGAACGCAGCCGGTGAAGCTTTCAATATATGTACCGGCAATGAGACCAGCCTGCTCGATTTGTTGGAAGAATTGAGTGAGGTATCGCCTCACCAGCCCGAGCTCCGCTTCGAACCGCCGCGCCCGGGTGATATTTATCGCTCTCTAGGCAACCCTGAAAAAGCTGCCGCAGCCTTGGGCTTTCGCGCTGGGATTTCCCTGGCGAATGGCCTGGCACAGACTGTGGAATGGATGAAAAACAAATGAAAGCTAATATTCGTTCCCGATTCCCAAACTTCATGGTTTTATTGGCTGATATCATCATAACTGTAATCGCCATAACCGCAGCTTTTGCGCTCCGGCTGGCAGGGGATACAGTTACTGATTATATTGGCTCGCTTTACTGGATGATTCTTATCAGCCTGCTGATAAAGCCCGCCATCTATTATTTCTTTGGCCTTTACCGTCGTCTTTGGGCTTACGCAAGCATAAATGAATTGACCCTAATAAGCGCCGCGGTGACAGTTGCCTCAGCAGTTTTCTCTGCCGTTATGCTTATACTTTTCATCAGTCGATTAAATGGTGCCCGAATTCTGAATTTTCCACGCACAATCCTGGCGATCGACTGGTTACTCTCTCTCGTGGGGATTGGTGGCCTGCGTTTTTCATTCCGACTGCTGGCAGAAGGGCGTGCAGCCAGTAAAAAGCCCATCGCAAAAAAAGCCAGAAATGTATTGATCATCGGTGCGGGAGATGCCGGTGCGCTGGTGGTACGCGAATTACAGCGGAACCCGCAACTTGGCTTGCACCCTGTTGGCTACCTGGATGATGATCTGGCCAAACAACGCCATCAAATCCATGGGGTACCAGTGGTTGGAAAACTCACCGACCTGCGCCGCACTCTGGAACATCGTTCGGTGAACGAAGTCATCATTGCCATCCCAAGTGCTGGTGGGAAAGTCGTTCGCCTTGTGACAGATGTCTGTCGATTGAAAGGCATTCCCTTCCGAACCATGCCAGGACTGTTTGAACTCATCGGCGGCAAGGTCAGTGTCAACCGTCTGCGCGAAGTGGATATCGCCGACCTATTACGACGCGAACCAGCGCAATTCCAGGATCAACTGGTGGGCGCGGCGTTGACCGGGAAGCGGGTATTAGTAACTGGTGCGGGTGGTTCCATTGGTTTTGAGATCTGCCGCCAAATTGCCCGCTGGGGTCCGCAAATGCTCATCCTGCTTGGTCACGGAGAGAACAGCATTTTTGAGGCCATGCTTGAATTACGGGAGGATTTCCCTTCCCTGCCGTTTCAGTTGGTTATCGCGGATATTCGTGATAAGCCCAGAATTCATAGTGTTTTCGCTGATTTCCGTCCGCAGGTGGTTTTCCATACGGCTGCACACAAACATGTCCCCCTGATGGAAAGCAATATCGAGGACGCCATTTCCAATAATATCATTGGCACAAAAAACATCGTGCAGGCAGCCAGCGCGATAGACACGGAATTACTGGTTCTCATATCTACCGATAAGGCCATCCGCCCGGCAAATGTAATGGGTGCCACCAAGCGCATCGCCGAAATGATCGTGCTGGAAGCCGCACACCGCACCGGGCACGCTTATTCGGTGGTCCGGTTCGGGAATGTCCTGGGCAGCCGTGGCAGCGTTGTCCCGCTCTTTAAAAGGCAGATCGCCCACGGAGGGCCGGTTACCGTCACCCACCCGGATATGAAACGCTACTTCATGACCATCCCGGAAGCTGTTCACCTGGTTCTACAGGCTGCTGCTATGGGCCAGGGTGGGGAGGTCTTTATGTTGAATATGGGCCAGCAAGTGCGCATCCTGGACCTTGCAGAAGACCTCATCCGTCTTTCTGGACTTGAACCTGGCAAAGATATTGAAATCACTTTCACCGGCATCCGTCCAGGCGAAAAACTCAGCGAAGATTTGTGGGGAGACGGCATGGAATATGGAAAAACCATCCACCCTGAAATCTTCCGCGCCGTAGCGGAAGAAGCCGTCATTCCGCATGATCTGGATAAGATCGTTGATGAATTGCACCATCTGGCCCAGGAAGGGGAGGCTTCTGCAGTCATCCACCTGCTGGACGAAACCATTCCCGATGGAAATATACGAGCCACACCACCAGCAGATTTGACTTCGCTGGTCTAAGCCACTGGCATGCGTGAAATCAGCTGTTCTGAATGGAACGAATTCCTCGCCGGACAACCCAACGCCCATATTCTGCAGTCGGGCGAGTGGGGTGAACTCAAATCCGCCTTTGGCTGGGATGCTGTACGGATAATAAAGGATGGCCTCGGTGCGCAAATCCTTTTCCGGCGGCTGCCACTCGGCCTGACATTCGCTTACATCCCCAAGGGGCCGGTGGGTACTTCTTCGAAAGATACCAATGTACAGTTTTGGGAAGATGTGGATATGCTCTGCCAGAAAAAGCATGCCGTCTTTCTTAAATGGGAACAGGACGGCTGGGAAGGCGATGCCGCCTCCAGCTTGCGTCAGGCAGCATTCCTTGCCAGCCCGCAACACATCCAGCCACGCAGCACACTGGTGGTTGATTTGCGGGGTAGTGAAGAGGATGTTTTCAATTGCATGAACCCCAAGACACGTTACAACATCCGTCTGGCCGGTCGTAAAGATGTTGTAGTCCATCCTTCAGATGACCTGAATAACTTCTATCGCATAATAAGTGTCACCAGCCATCGCGAGGCATTCAATGTTCATTCGCTGGATTATTACCGGCGCGCTTATGAGCTTTTTTACCCCAAAGGCATGTGTGAGCTTTTTGTGGCCGATTTCCAAGGCCAGACCCTCGCCGCCGTCATGGCCTTTGCATATGGTAAATATGCCTACTACTTTTATGGCGCCTCCGGAGATACGGAACGAAACCGTAAACCGACCTATCCTCTCCAATGGGAAACCATCCGTTGGGCTCATGCAAAAGGCTGCACCGATTACGATATGTGGGGCATTCCCGATGAAGCCACAGACGTGGACGATGATGAAGCCGAGGCGCGTGAAGACGGGTTATGGGGGGTCTACCGTTTCAAACGCGGCTTTGGGGGCTCGATAAAACGATCGCAGCCTACCCTGGACCGGGTCTACAATCCCCTGCTCTATAAACTCTACCTTTGGCGCTTATCCGGTTCAGGCGCGGATTGAAGCCATGCTCCCGTTTACTGGCACCCCGCAAGCCTGGAACGAACTGATTGCATCCCTGCCCTTGCCTCATCTCTTGCAAACCTGGGAATGGTCACAGGTCAAGGCTAAATACGGCTGGCAACCCTTCCCATTTATATGGAGCGATCCGAATGCAGCCATCAGCAATCCACCGTTGGCCGCCGCGATGATTCTCAAACGCAGCATACCAGTGGGTGGATTCGCAAAAAAGGCTTGCGTGCTTTACATCCCCAAAGGTCCCAACCTGGATTGGAACAACACCTTGCTCCGCCAGCGCGTCCTGGGCGACTTGCAAATGTTTGCCAAACGCCAGGGTGCGATCTTCATAAAGCTTGATCCGGATGTGGCGCTCGGGCAGGGTGTTCCCGGCACCGAGGAAGCGGCCGAATTTACCGACGGAATGGCTCTCAGGTCCGAACTGATACAACGTGGGTGGAAATTTTCGCAGGATCAAATCCAATTCCGCAACACCGTCCTTATAAATCTATCTCCGACCAAAGATGAACTGCTGGCACGCATGAAGCAAAAAACGCGTTACAACATCCACCTTGCGCAGAAGAAAGGTGTCACGGTGCGGGTTGGTACGGTGGATGATTTGCCCTTTTTATACCGTATGTATGCGGAGACCTCAGTACGGGACGGGTTTTTAATTCGGGAGGAAGACTACTATCAGACTGTCTGGCATACATTTGGCACTTCATCGCCAGGTGCTCCTTCCCGTGCAACCCCCTTCCACGAGCCGCTTATTGCCGAAGTTGCTGGAGAACCGGTCGGAGCCGTCTCGATGTTCTATTTTGCAGGGCAGGCCATTTATCTTTTTGGCATGTCCCGCGACGAACACCGGGAAAAAATGCCGAATTATCTGCTTCAGTGGGAAGCCATACAGCGGGCGAAAACCTTGGATATTAAAATGTATAATCTGTGGGGCGCCCCGGATAAGTTCGACCAGAGCGACGATTTTTGGGGCGTCTTCCGCTTCAAAGAGGGATTGGGTGGGTATGTTCTACTCACGCTGGGTGCATGGGATTTCACTCCAAGTCCGATGCTCTATAAAATGTATACTGAAGTGCTGCCACGTGTGATGGATATTATGCGCAGACGTGGAAAAGCCCGCACTCGCCAAAGCCTAGGAGCCTGAAAAAGAATGATTCCTCGCATCCGTTTTGCCCACCTTCCCACTCCCATTGAACCTATGCCACGATTGGAAAAAGCCCTGAATGGTCCGCATCTATTGGTTAAACGTGACGACCAGACCGGTCTTGCCTTTGGCGGCAACAAGACCCGTAAACTCGAATTTTTAGTGGCCGAAGCTCAGGCCGCCGGTGCAGATACGCTTATCTCCGCCGGTGCCCTGCAATCCAACCACTGCCGCCAGACTGCTGCTGCGGCGGCTAAATTTGGCTTTGAATGCATCTTGGTACTCGTCGGCGAACCGCCTGCCCAGGCCAGTGCCAACCTCCTGCTAGACCAGCTTTTTGGAGCAAAAATAATCTGGGCGGTAAAAAACCAGCGCGACGCCCTTCTTACGGATACCTTCGATAAGCTGCTCGCACAGGGACACAAGCCTTACCTGGTACCTTATGGCGGATCCAATTCGACAGGCGCGCTTGGATATGTTTTCGCGATGGAAGAGTTCATGGGACAGGGAGTGAAATCCGATTGGGTTATATTTGCTTCATCCTCCGGCGGGACGCATGCCGGCCTGGTTCTGGGTGCACACTTGTTCAACTATTTTGGTAGAGTGCTTGGCATTAGCATAGATGAGCCACAAGCGGTCTTGCAGAGGCGCGTGGCAACACTGGCCTCCGAGACATCCGTGCGAATGGGGCCGCACATCGAATTCGCTCCTGACCAAGTGCTGGTAAATGCCGATTACGCCACCCCCGGCTATGGTATCCTGACCGATGTGGAACGGGAGTCCATCCAGCTTTTCGCAAAATATGAAGGACTGCTGCTCGACCCAGTTTATACCGGTCGATCTGCCGCGGGATTGCTCGATCTAATTCGAAAGGGATTTTTCAAAAAAGAAGAGACTATCCTTTTCTGGCATACTGGTGGACAACCGGCATTGTTTGCAGAAAAATACCAGAGAGAACTGGCCTGAAGTATAATTCACTCAAATGGAACCTCGTCCCAACTCTTCCTTCCGTCCTTACCTCTCCTCAGCCGTCAGCCTGGTAGTGCTCGGCTGGGGTGCCGCGGCCTTTGCAATCCTTTATCTTACTCCCACCGTTTGGGCGCGCTGGCTGCTCTTCTTCGGCGGCACTCTTGGGCTTACCGGGCTTGCCATGCCGGTTACCTGGTTTCTCAATCTGCGCTTTCCCTCTGAGCCACCTGCCGGGTCGACCGTGATCGTCCGCCAAGCGATCTGGGTAGGAGTTTATGGAATCCTGCTGGTTTGGTTGCAACAGGCTCGCTTGGTTACCCTGTGGACTGGCCTGGGTCTGGCCATCGGGTTGGTTGCCATCGAGTATCTGGTTCGCATGCGGGAGAAAGCCCGCTGGCAGCCAAAGTCCGTGTCTGATGAACAACAACCACCGGCAGACATGAACCCATCCTCCAAAGCATGAATCTGCACGAACTTCCCTCGGTAGAACACCTTCTCCAGACCCAACTGGCAGCTGAACTCATCGCGAGTTATGGCCGCCCGACGACTATCAAAGCCATTCGCAGTGTGCTGGACGGAATACGCGAGCGCGTTGCGACGAATGAAATTCCCACAATACCAAACCGGCAACACATTCTTGATGAGGCATCTTCCCTCTTGGAATCATGGACCTCTCCGACCCTGTTGCCGGTTATCAATGCCAGTGGCGTGATACTTCACACCAACCTGGGCCGTGCACCGCTCTCCAACGCCGCTCTGAAAGCCATCCAAGCGATTTCCCACGGCTATTCAAACCTGGAATTTGATTTGGATACCGGTAAGCGCGGTTCACGTCTGCTTCACGCCGAGGAGTTACTCAAGCGTCTTACCGGTGCCGAGGCTGCTATCATTGTGAATAACAATGCCGCGGCCATGTTGTTGGGGCTTGCTGCGCTCGCTAGGCGGAAGCGGGTTGTCATTTCCCGCTCACAAATGGTCGAAATCGGAGGTGAGTTCCGCATCCCGGATGTTATGAAACAGTCTGGGGCAAAACTCATCGAAGTGGGTGCCACCAACAAGGTCCGGCTGGTCGACTATGAGGAAGCGCTGGAAGAACCAACTGCCATACTCTTGCATGTTCACCGATCAAATTTCAAAATGATTGGCTTCACCGAAGAGCCGGAATGGAAAGATATCGTCACCCTGGCGCACAGCCGTGGCGTTCCGTGTGTTGATGATCTCGGTTCAGGTACGCTGCTCGAAACCGCCCATTATGGGTTGGCCCACGAGCCGACCATCCAGGAATCTCTGGCTAATGGGGTGGACCTGGTGTGTTTCTCCGGCGACAAACTGCTCGGCGGTCCGCAGGCCGGGATAATCATCGGCAAGGCTGAGCTGATTGCCGTGATAAAAAAACATCCACTTGCACGCGCCTTACGCGCCGACAAGCTCTGCCTGGCAGCGCTGACAGCCACTTTATTGCATTATCTCAAAGACGAGGCAGAGCGCGAAATCCCTGTCTGGCGAATGATGGCATTGACGCCTGACCAGATTCGCCAGACTGCCAAAGGCTGGAGGGAAAAACTCGGCCTGGGCGAGGTCGTTGCTGGAAGGTCAACCATTGGAGGTGGCAGCTTGCCAGAAGAGAGTCTGCCTACTTTCCTGCTGGCATTGGATGTAAAAAGTCCGGACAAATTTCTTAAAGAACTCCGCCGGCAACAACCTCCAATTATTGCCCGCACAGAAAAAGACCGCATCCTACTGGATCCACGTACGGTTCTGCCGGAGGAAGGTGGAGAGCTGCTGGCTGGCCTATTGAATGCCTTGCATGGAAAAAAGAGAACTGCTGACATAATACGGGGTTAACACTGTAACCTTATTTCCACCACTTAATCTTATGACTCATCAATCAGACGTTTTACGTGTACTTAAAGAAACCAGCCGGACATTTTTTATCCCGATTGTCCGTCTGCCCGTTAAATTGCAAGAGACGATAGGCGCCGCTTACTTGTGTATGCGCGCAATTGATGAAATCGAAGACCATCCCACCCTGGATAACCAGGCAAAAGCCGCCATTTTGCACGGACTTAGCTGGGCCTTGCAGGCCCAACTTGCTTCGGATGAACCGGAAAATGCCTTCCTGGTTGAGGCAGTTTTCTTGCCATATCAAGATATCCTGCCCGAGGTGACCCTTCGAATCAGTGATTGGTTGGCACATACTCCGCAAGGCATTGCACCGCGCGTCTGGGACGCCACCATTGCAATGGCAGACCGCATGGCTTACTGGGTGGAGAACAACTGGCTGATCCGTTCCGAAGCAGACCTTAATAGTTACACTTTCAGCGTGGCTGGTGCAGTCGGTCTGCTCATTTGTGACATCTGGGCCTGGTTCGATGGCTCTCAAATTGACCGTCTGGCTGCAATCCATTTTGGCCGAGGGCTGCAATCCGTAAACATCCTTCGCAACAGGGAAGAGGACGCCCAGCGGGGTGTGGACTTCTTCCCAACTGATTGGACAGAAAAGCAGATGTTTGTCTTCGCACGGAAAAATATCGAACAGGCCAAGTCAAGTATCAACCAAGTCTCCCATAAATCATTCCGATGCCTGGTGGATATCCCCCTGGCGCTTGCAGAAGCCACCTTGCAGGCCCTGGAGGATGGGCAACCCAAGCTTACGCGCAGCCAGGTTTTGCAGATTGTAGGCCAGATTTAATGATCCAACGCGAATGACGCAAAAACTTAAATTTCGCGAATGTTTTTAGTTCGTATGAGGGTTGGTTCGGTTTCGGGAGGACATTATGCCGGCTGAAATTGTCAAGAAGGAATTATCATTCAAGATTTTAAATACAGCCTCTGAGGTCCATAACGAGCTTTAACCTGGTTTCTTGGAGTCTCTTTACGAAGGGGCAAAGAAAATTAAATTATGAACACAAGGATTCCCTGTTGAACGGTAAAAGAGAATTGCTGTAAAATACAAAGAGCAAATCATCGGAGAACATATACTGGATAAATTAGTGGATGGGAAAATCATCCTTGAATACAAGGCGGTTACTGAATTGCTCGGCATTCATGAAGAACAAGCTCTGTCTTATGCAACTGGTTTATCCCTCGCAATAGTCATCAGCTTCGGCATACCGCGGCTCCAAGACCGGCATAGTGAACATACTGCAGGGAAAACGCATCATCATACATTTACCTGAAAGTAATCCTGGATTTTGGACTCATAAACCAAAATCCCTATTCGCGTCATTCGTTTATTCGTGCTATTCGCGTTGAATCTTATCATGGAGAAAATTTTATATGAAATCTGACATCGACGCCATCATGCAATCCAAGAATCTCGATGCAATCCTGATCACTGGCAACGCCGACCACAACCCCCCCATGTACTACCTGACCGGCGGAGGCCACATTAACGCGGCCACGCTCATCAAGAAACGTGGCGGAGAGCCGGTACTCTTCTGCAACGATATGGAACGCGAAGAAGCCGCCAAGACCGGACTTAAGACCATTCCTTATAGTATTTACAATTATGAAGAGCTATTGAAAGAAGCCTACGGGGACCCATCCCAGACTTCAGCCATCCGCTACAAACTTATGTTCACCGATCTGGGAGTACAGGGACGAGTCGGAATCTATGGCAATACCGAACTCGGATCGGCCTTTGCCACTCTTACCCAATTGCAGAAACTCATGCCGGAACTGAATCTGGTCGGCGAATCGAGCAATGACTCACTCTTCATGAAAGCCATGGAAACCAAGGACTTGTTTGAAGTGGACCGCATCCGCAGGATGGGTGCTGCCACCACCAAGGTTGTCCGGCGAACCGCAGATTACCTGACCAGCCTGGAAGTTCGTGCCGATGAGGTCCTTCTTAAAGAAGATGCTACACCGCTGACCATCCGTGACGTCAAATCAAAGATCAACCTGTGGATTGCCGAGTTGGGCGCCGAGAACCCTGAGGGCACCATCTTTGCCATCGGACGGGATGCCGGTGTGCCACATTCCGTCGGGAACCCCGATGATCTTTTGCGATTGGGCCAGACCATCGTGTTCGACATCTACCCTTGTGAGGCCGGAGGCGGTTATTTTTATGACTTTACACGCACCTGGAGCCTTGGCTATGCCACACCCGAAACGCAGAAACTCTATGAAGAGGTCAAGGCGGTCTATGACCACCTGGTGAATGAATTCGACCTGAATGCCCCATTCAAGGATTACCAGCGCCTGACCTGCGAACTATTTGAAAAGCACGGCCACCCCACCCCGCTCAGCACACCTGCGCCGGTGGAAGGCTACGTCCACTCCATCGGGCACGGTGTCGGGCTGAACATTCATGAGCGCCCCTGGTCCCACCTGACCGCCAGCGATGATAATATCCTGAAGCCCGGTGTGGTCTTCACATCTGAGCCCGGTCTGTATTACCCGGAGAGAGGACTGGGCGTGCGCATCGAAGATACCTACTGGGTGCGCCCGGATGGGAAGATCGAGATCCTGGCTGAATATCCTTATGATTTTGTACTGAAGATGAATAAGTGGAAGAAGTAATAAAATTTCCAGTTTTTGGTTTGCGACTTTGATGGATTGACCCACTCTTCCCGGATGTTGACGTCCGGTTGGATGACGCTATAATCAATTGCATGGGACCTACCCTGCCACCCGCCCGCATCCTCGCCATCGAAACCTCTTGCGATGAGACAGCTGCCGCCGTACTTGAAAATGGACGCATTCTGCTTGCCTCAACCGTTGCCTCACAGATGGATATCCACGCCCGCTATGGCGGCGTTTACCCGGAAGTTGCCAGCCGTCAGCATGTCCTGTCCATCCTGCCGGTCATTGAAGAGACCCTTGCCAAAGCTCACCTGACCCTGGAAACCCTGGACGCAGTCGCCGCCACACGCGGCCCTGGCCTGGCCGGATCACTTTTGGTTGGTCTGAATGCTGCCAAGGGCATCGCGATCGGTGCAGGCCTGCCATTGGTGGGAGTGAACCACCTGGAGGGACACATCTACTCGGCCTGGGTGTACAATGCCGGCGGAATCCCTGACCCCGAGCCGGAGTTCCCGCTGATGGCTTTACTTGTATCTGGCGGGCATACTGAATTAAATTTGATGGAAGATCATTTGCAGTACCTGCGTCTGGGTGCAACGCTAGACGACGCTGCCGGAGAGGCCTTCGACAAAGTTGCCCGGCTGCTGGGATTGCCATATCCAGGGGGTCCATCCATCCAGAAAGCCGCCGAGAAGGGAAATCCGGGCGCGTTCAAATTCCCGCGCGCCTGGTTGGAAGGTACCTGGAACTTTTCGTTCAGCGGATTGAAAACTGCCGTTCTAAAAGAAGTTAATAAATTGAATGGCGGACCTCTGCCAATAGCTGATCTGGCAGCCAGTTTTCAGGCGGCGGTGTTGGAGGTTTTGTTCCAAAAGACCATGCTGGCAGCACGTGAATATGGTGTAAAAAATATTATCGTTGGGGGTGGCGTCTCGGCCAACAAACCCTTGCGGGAAGCTTTCCTCGCCCAGACTGAATTCCCGGTCAAAATACCGCCTCTTTCACTTTGTACCGATAACGCCGCCATGGTTGCTGCCGCGGGATATTATCGCTACGCTCTCGGTCATCTGGATGGACTGGAAATAGACATATTACCCACCTGGCCGCTTTCATAAGCAGCTGAAACGCATGCATACCTGATTAATCACGAAACCCCGTTTGAGACTGGCCCTAGTCTCGGCGGGGTTCGTGTTTAAAGAGGAGAATGCAAAATTAATTATACGCAGTCAGTTAATAGGAAGATGAAAGAATCCTGAAAAAAAGATTAGAGCTTTTATTCACCCGCCAGCATAACCCTCGTCTTTTGGACCTTTGCGATCACGTAGAGAACAAAAATCTGATGGTGTTTATCCTTACATCCATCACGGAAATTTTCATTGACCTTTTGTTAAAATACACAAACCTCAAAGAGAACTGCCCCAGGTCCCGTGGAGTTTGTGATTAAGGAGGAGTATGTAACCTTTATTATAGATTTCAAGATAAGCGCAGGATGACAATTAACTGAATTACGGATTAGAATCTTTAGCTTCCAATCAACCGGGTTTCCCTTTATGAAATCGCAAACCCCGTGGAGGACTGGCCCAAGTCCGGCGGGGTTTGTGTTGAGGAGGAGAATACAATGTTCATTATATGCACCAAGATGAACGGGACATGACAGGGAAATAAAGGCAGGATTAGAAACCCAACCCCAAGACAGCCCAGATTTGATCTTTTAATATCGGTCCTTCTCGTAGAATCCGAATCTCCGGTCCGGAACAATCCACAACGGTGGACGGGACTCCACCCGGTGTTTTGCCACCATCGATTATTAACGCAATCTTTCCACCGAGTTGCATAAGGACCTCCTGCGCTGTGGACGGGCTTGGTTGACCGGAGAGATTGGCAGAAGTTACCGCCATTGGACCGGCCGCCGATAACAGCCTGCGCGCCACGCTATGGTCTGGCACACGCACACCTACGGTAGGCGTAACGGATACAGTTTCGGGTAGATCCGGGTGCTTGGGCACGACTAGTGTCAATGGTCCGGGCCAGAAGCGGGCAGCCAACCGTAAGGCTGCTTCCGGTGCTTCCAGGGTCACTTTTTCCAAATCGATCGAGGCGCCTATCAACACAGGGATGGCTTTTTCCACCGGCCTAGCCTTGGCAGTATAAATACGCCCCACCGCCGTACCATTGAAAGCCAACGCACCCACTCCATAGACTGTATCGGTTGGGAACGCTACCAGCCCGCCCTTCTGCAGCACTGCTTGCGCCCGAGCAAGCATCCCTGGGTCTTGTGCCAGAAGGATCTCAGTCTTCATATTTGTACTTCCAGGATCCTATCGTGACCAGCCAGATCCTTATGCAAGTGGATTTCAGCTTCAGCAAAGCTATCGTACGCCAAAGAAAGCGCCGCCGCTCCCTCGGATGCTTCGATCTCCATCAAGAGCAACCCTCCGGGAACCAGCCGATCAGGGGCGGCATTCAATAAGCCACGGATCAGTTGCAGCCCGTCTGGGCCGCCATCCAGCGCCATGGTCGGTTCACGCCCATAGATGGGCAGCTTTTGCAAAGTTTTGGTAGGAATATAAGGCAGGTTGACTACGATCAGGTTATATTCTGTCTCCGGCGGGAAAAGGTTGCAGTATATGAAATCCATACGCTGCCCCACTCCATTCTTAACCGCATTTCGCTGGGCCATTTTCAAAGCCGCCTGAGATATATCACTCCCCATCACCTGCAAATCGGGAATATTTGCCGCCAGTGCAATACCAATACATCCCGAACCGGTTCCTACATCAGCAGCATGACGAAAATCAGGGTGCACCTGAAGCCAATCAATTGCGCGTTCCACCAAAAATTCTGTCTCCGGGCGCGGGATAAGCACATCCGGTGTGACTTCGAACTCCAGTCCAAAGAATTCCCGCCGGCCAAGTACATAGGGTAGTGGCTCGCCGCCTTCCAGACGATTTACCAGAGACTCCAGCGCAGCAGCTGGCTTGGCATTAAGTTGTACTTCAGGGTGTGCAATAACCCAGGAACGCGGCCGTTCCATCACGCGCGCCAATACTTCCTGAGCATCCAGGCCCGGTGAATCGCTGTGCTTATCCAAACGGATGATTATTTCGTCGAGGGTCGTCCCGACGGTTCTTCCCCCCTCTTTATTCGTCTTCTTCCTCCACCCCGCTGGCTGATAACCGATCAGATTCATCCCGGGTGGAAAGTTCCTCGATAAAGCCATCGATACCGCCCTGCATGACAGCCGGCAGGTTGAAAATGGACACATTAATGCGATGGTCGGTTACTCGGTTCTGTGGATAATTGTAAGTGCGTATCTTTTCTGACCGTTCGCCGGTTCCCACCTGCGAACGGCGATCGGCTTGTTCCGCCGAGCGACGCTTCTCCTGCTCAACCTCGTACAAACGCGCCCGCAGGATCGACAAGGCACGCAGCTTGTTTTGCAATTGGGAGCGCTCATCCTGGACAGCCACCACCATGCCGGTTGGCAGGTGCGTAATGCGAATGGCCGTGGCATTCTTTTGAACATTTTGTCCGCCCGCGCCGGATGAGCGGAAAACATCGATCTTCATATCCGATTCGGGAATTTCTACATCTACCTCCTCCACTTCTGCCATCACCGCAACTGTGGCCGTGGAGGTGTGAATCCGCCCAGACGACTCGGTGGCCGGAACACGCTGGACTCGATGTACGCCCGATTCGTATTTAAGCTTCGAATACGCACCTTTCCCTTTTACCTGGAAAACGACTTCCTTGAATCCGCCTACACCGATGGCATTCGAGTCCATCATTTCAACTTTCCAATTCTGGCGCTCCGCATAGCGCGTATACATGCGATACAGGTCGGCGGCGAAGATGGCTGCCTCTTCTCCACCCGTCCCGGCGCGGATTTCGACAAAGACATTTTTTTCATCGCGCGGGTCTTTGGGGACCAGCATCAGCTTGAGTTCTTTCTCGAGTACAGTGATGCGCGGTTCCAGGTCAGAAATTTCCGACTCGGCCAGTTGGCGCATTTCTAGGTCTTCCTCAGATCCAATAACCGCATGCGCTTCGTCGAGGCGCATTCTATCACGCCGATATTCCTTCGACTTTCCGACAATATTTTCCAGATCAATGCGCTCTTTATTTAGTTCAGCTGCGCGCTGGTAATCATTCCCAACTTGCAAAAGGAGCCGGTTGATTTCTTCGTATCGATTTTCTATTCCTGCCAGCTTATCGAGCATAAGAACCTTCCTGCCAATAACATGCTTCCCGGCATTCATTCCTCATGTAATACCGCCATGTGCGGCCAGGCCGCCGGATTATACCATCTTGGAAGAAGCCGTTTTTGAGGCTGTTAGAATCTACCCACTGCAGCCAAAATCATCGATAGAATCAGGATTGCCGTAATTACCAGAAAGATGATGTTCATTGTTCGCACGCGCCGCGCCTCGCGGTTCACCTTTACTGGCTTCGAATATGCTTTGCCTTTTGTCGATTTCTTCTCTGCCATAGTACCTCAGGTACATTTTTACTTTTCCATTAATTTTCGCCGTGCGCCGCGAAAGCTTTCTTCATTGCCTTTTCCAGTTCCTCCATCGCGACCGGTTTTGTTACATAAGCATCCGCGCCAATAGCCATGGCTTTATCCACCATAATATCGGCAGCTTCGGTGGAGAGCATTACCACCGGCAAATCTTTCCATTCTTTGCGGCGGCGCAGGAATTCCAGAAAATCCAAGCCGCTCACCTCGGGCATATTGATATCAAGGATGAATAAATCAGGGCATTCGCCACCGAGCAAAGTCTGGGCCGCCTGGCGTGCTGAAAAGAAATGCTGTTCTTCGTATTCCAGCATTTTGACCATCAGCCGTATCGCCCCGACCATATCCTGATCATCGTCTACGATCCAGACTTTTCTCATTCCAAATGCGCCTTGACACTCTCAGCCACTGCCGGATTGATTCCCGGCACAGCGGTCAATTCTACCACTGTCGCCTTTCTAATCATATCCACCGAACCAAAATGTTTCAAGAGGGCTTTTCGCCTGGTTGGGCCAATGCCGGGGATGGAATCCAATTCAGATGCCATGCCCAGCTTGGTACGCCGCGCCCGGTGAGCGGTGATGGCAAAGCGATGCGCCTCGTCGCGGATACGCTGCACAAGATAAAGCCCTTGCGAGTGCCGCGGTAGGAGTAATGAATCGGGTTTATTCGGGAAAAAAATTTCTTCTTCCTGCTTGGCCAACCCCACCACAGGCACTTTGTCGAATAAATCAAATTCCTGCAATACTTCCATGGCACGCGACAGTTGTCCCTTGCCGCCGTCTACGATAAGCAGATCGGGCAGAAATGCGAACGATTCGTCCGGCTTGGATCCGGGTGTAATGTTCTTCTCCTGGCCCGCCTGCCAGCGCTTGAAGCGCCTCGTCAGTACCTCCTGCATACTGGCAAAATCGTCCGGAACGCCGGCTGAACCTTCGATGTTAAAACGCCGATAAAGTTTCTTATCCGGCACGCCCTGGGTGAAAACAACCATGCTGCCCACGGTTGCCACTCCCTGGGTGTGGGAAATATCGTAGCACTCGACCCGGTTCGGAGGAGCCGGAAGCTGCAAAGCTGACTGGAGTTCCGCCAGGGCCTGTTCCTGCTTGTGCGTATCCGCCTGCCACTGGGTCCGTAAAGCCTGCAATGTCTCGGTGGCATTCTCGGCAGCCATCGTGACCAGTTCGTGCCGCTGACCGCTGCGCGGCACGGAAATCTCCACTTTCCCACCGCCTCGGCGTGAGCGCAGCCATTGGCCAATGATCTGCGCTTCCTCGATTTCCTGCGGCAGCATCACTTGCTGTGGAATATTCGCCGCTTCCGTGTAGAACTGCTTGATGAACTCGGTCATCACTTCATTGTCGGCGGTATCCTCGGTGCCTTCGAGCACAAAGTATTCCCTTCCGATCAGTTTGCCGCCGCGAATAAAGAAAATCTGGACACAGGCCTCATTATCGGCGCGCGCCATGGCAATGACATCCGAATCCTTGTAGTCCGCAGCAAAGACCACTTTTTGCCGCTCGACAATGGATTGCATGGCCTTTAACCGGTCACGCAACGCCGCAGCCCGCTCAAACTTGAGTTCCTCCGCCGCTTTCTCCATCTCCTGCTGCATACGCCCTATGATCGGTTCGGAATGGCCGTTCAGGAATTCCTGCAAGTCTGAAATCATCTGGCGGTACTGAGCCTGGTTCACCGCGCCAATACAGGGCGCCAGGCAGAGTTTGATATCGTAATAGAGGCAGGCACGCTTGTCCTGACCGGTGATCTCCCGGTCGCAAGTCAAATAAGGGAAAACCCGCCTCAACACATCCAGAGTCTGGTACACGGCCCAGGCCGACGTATACGGGCCAAAATAGCGCGCCCCGTCATCCTGCATCAGGCGCGTCACAGTAACTTTGGGATATGGCTCGTTCCAATGGATCTTGATATAGGGATAGCGCTTATCATCCTTCAACCGGATGTTATATTTGGGCCGGTGCTTCTTGATCAGGTTCATCTCGAGGATGAGCGCCTCGAGTTCGGACCCCACCAGAATCCATTCAATGTGGGCAATCTCCCGCACCAGCCGGCGTGTTTTCTGGTCGTGGCTGCCATCTGCATGGAAATATGAGCGAACGCGGTTCTTCAGGCTGATGGCTTTGCCGACATAAATGATCGTTCCCTCTGCATTTCTCATCAGGTAGCAACCGGGTTTGTCCGGCAAGGTATCCAGGATACCCTGAAGATTTTCGGATATTTCCATAGAATACAATTTTACTGCGTCTTGCCAAAATTGGCAGGCTGGCCAGATCCCGCGCTAGGAAATTTGGTGGATATGATTATCTTTAATTTAAATCGTAAATATGATATATTCAGATGAATTGCATCCACAATATTTTATTTTCGCTTAAGGAGAAATTATGTCTGAACAGCTTCCACCCGTTTCTGCTCCTGCTCCTGCTCCTGCTTCTGCTTCAGTAAGTGATAGGAGGGGTTTTGCCATCGCTTCCCTTGTGCTTGGTATCCTTTCCCTGTGTGGCTCAGGGATCTTATGGTGCGGAGGAATTATCAGCGTGGTAGGTATTGTTCTGGGAGCGCTTGGCATGAACTCCAAAGGCAAGGGTATGGCCATTGCCGGAATTATCCTCTCAGTACTCGGGCTGATCATCGCGATCATTTTGCGGATTGTCTTTCGAGGCATCTTCCTCAACAACCTTCTACTACAAATCCTACAAAATCGCGGGCTATAACCTATCCCATGGCGTCTGTCAACACACGCATCTGGTTGCCTCCCGGCTCTTTCCATAGGATGAGAAAAATAATCCTCAATAGGTCATATTCTTCTTTTTTCCGTATGTACCTCGGAATTCTGTAAAATAATGGTCGGATGAAAAAGGATGTTTATAAGATGAAAAAACAATTGGTGATATTGTTTATCTCCTTGCTTCTGGCATCCTGCACGCTTCCCCAGGGCTCGACAGCCTTATCAACACCTGCGGCAGCCTCATCTATTCAACCTTCATATGTAGCACCGACATTCACGCCAACCCAGGCGAGCACGCCAACTGATACCAACACGGTCGCACCGACCAGCACCGAAACTGTTACATTCACCCCGTTGCCATCAGACACACCGACCCCAACTGCAGTTTCGACGCAAACTAGCACGCCCACCCAGCAGAACCCAATGGCCGTGTCAAAGGCCAATTCCAGTTGTCTATTCGGTCCGAACCGTGCCTATCTTTACATGTACGCCCTGACACCGGGTGCTTCTGCCGCGGTTATCGGCCGCAATTATGATGGCGGCTGGTTGTGGGTCCAACCGACCGGTACCAAGTTATATTGCTGGGTGGCCGCATCCCTTGTCACCTTATCTGTCAATATCATGAGCATTCCCGTCGAAAATCCGCCTCTGCCCACCAATCCATCCGTAGCGCCACCTACCGGCGTTCATGCCACTCGCAGCGGAGCGAGTGTCACCATCAGTTGGAATGCTGCCGCTCCTGCCCTCCAGTTGGCGTATCTGATCGAGGCATCGATTTGCTCGAAAGGGAATCTGCTGTCAGTGGTGGTTACCACCACCAAGCTCTCAGAGACGCTGACCGATGAGAGGACTTGCAAGCTTTCTTCTTCCGGACAACTGCGCGTCCAGAATAAACTAGGGTATTCCACTGCCGTTAATATTTCCTGGCCATAAATTTCATCGATATATTTCTGAGGATTTACCAATGCCGGCTTTTGGCAGGTCTGGTTTTCGTCGACATGATACCCCTGGGAACGCCTCAATCTTAACTCGAACATTCAAAAGAGTTGGGTTCCGAGCCT